>Ga0137418_10000981_pt1 | contig 26200 bp, 24 predicted proteins | sample CZODoug3_1_2_16f_FD_122242 | JGI IMG/M metagenome (GOLD analysis project Ga0137418, IMG submission 122242) | Vadose zone soil fungal communities from Angelo Coast Range Reserve, California, USA - CZODoug3_1_2_16fungal (Hybrid Assembly) | ecosystem: Environmental > Terrestrial > Soil > Vadose...
TCAGCATGAGAAACAGCACCAGGCCGAACGCCACTCCGGCGCCGGTCGGCAGGATATAGAGCCTGCGCCGCTCGAGCGTGACCGGCAGCACATCCGCACCCTGGCGGCGGCGCATCCAAGCGTGCACGCGTGCGCGCATCAGGGCCGGGAACGGTGCGAGCGGGTTCCAGCGCCACACTTAGGGCGGCACGGGCACTGCGCGGATGATTTCGCGGGCGAGCGCGTCACCGTCACCGCCGCCGGCGGGGTCGCGCCTCTCGAGCCGGTGCGCGACCACCGCCGGAAGCACGGCCTGCACGTCCTCCGGCAGCACCGCCGGGCGGCCCGCAAGGTAAGCCCACGCCTGCGCGGCGCGCAGCAGACCCTGGCCGGCGCGCGGCGAGAGTCCGAGTTTCAGATCCGAGCGCTCGCGGGTGCGCGCGATCAGCGCCTGGGTGTAATCGAGCAGCGCATCGGCGACGAACACGGCGCGCACGACGCGCTGCACGCGCAGCACGGCCGCGGCAGACAGCGCCGGCGCAATGCGCGACAGCAGCTCGCGGCGCTCTCCGCCGCGCAGCAGCTCGCGCTCGTGCGCGGCGTCGGGATATCCGAGCATCACCCGCATGAGGAAGCGGTCGAGCTGCGATTCGGGCAGGGCGTAGGTGCCGAGCTGCTCGTGCGGATTCTGGGTGGCGACCACAAAGAACGGCTCGGGCAGCGGATAGGTGGTGCCGTCCGCGCTCACCTGGCGCTCCTCCATCGCTTCCAGCAGCGCGCTTTGCGTGCGGGGGCTGGCGCGGTTCACCTCGTCCGCGAGCAGCAGCTGGGTGAAGATCGGACCCTGGCGGAAGTTGAATCGCTGGCTGGCGCGATCGAAGATCGACACGCCGATGATATCCGCCGGCAGCAGATCGCTGGTGAACTGCACACGCTGCCAGGCGAGTCCCAGCACGTGGGCGAGCGCGTGCGCGAGGGTGGTCTTGCCCACACCCGGCACGTCCTCGATCAACAGGTGCCCGCGTGCCAGCAGACACGCGAGACACAGGCGGATCTGCCCGGGCTTGCCGAGTATCACCGTCTCGAGCGTATCGAGCACGCTCACCAGGGTCTCGGCACCGACCTCCTCTTGAGTGACTGCGCTCACGGGGGCAGGAGCTTCCGCACGCTCTGGAGCTGCACGCCGAGGCTCGCCACGGTGCGCTGCAGTTCCGCGGCGCGCTCGCGCTCGAGGCTCACCACCGCGCTCGGCGCGTTGCGCACGAAGCTGTCGTTGGCGAGCCGGCCACGCACCCTGGCGAGCTCCTCCTGCTCCCGGGCGATGAGCTTCTCGAGGCGCGCGGCTTCCGCGGCGGCATCGATGAGACCGGCCAGCGGCACGAGGACGGTGAGCCTGCCGACCGGCGCCGGCGCCGACGGCGGCACAGGCTCGCCCGCGCCGAGCACCGTGACGCTCGCCAGGCCCGCCAGGCGCTCGAGCCAGGCGCGGTGGCGCACGCTCAAGGCCTGATCCTGCGCCGTGGCGTCCTGCAGCAGCACCGGGATGCGCTTAGCCGGGTTGATGTTCATCTGACTGCGGATCTGGCGCACGCCGAGTACCACCCCCTGGATCCAGGCAATCTCGCGCTCGGCTTGCTCGTCGCTCGGGAAGTCGGCGGGAGCCGGATAGGGCTGCAGCATGACGCTCTCGCCGGCCACCCCGGCGAGCGGTGCCACGCGCTGCCAGATCTCCTCGGTGATGAACGGCATCAGCGGATGCAGCGCGCGCTGCAGCGCTTCGAGCATCTGCGCGAGCGTGCGCTGCGTACCGCGCCGCGCCGCCGCGCTGGTGTCCTCGGACTGCAGGGTCGGTTTCACCAGCTCCACATACCAGTCGCAGAAGTCGTACCAGGTGAATTCGTACAGGGCGCTGGCCGCGTAATCGAAGCGGTAGTCGGCGAGCGCGCTCTCGACCGCCTCGATGGTGCGGCCGAAGCGTGCTCGGATCCAGCGGTCGGCGACCGACAGCTCGACTGGCGCGCCGTCAGCCGCGGGCGTGCCCTCCCCGAGGGTCATGGTGAGGAAGCGCGCGGCATTCCACAGCTTGTTGCAGAACTTGCTGTAGCCCCCGACCCGAGCCAGGTCGAAGCTGATGTCGCGGCTCGGGGAGGCGATCGCGGCGAAGGTGAAGCGCAGCGCGTCGGTCCCGTGGGGCGCGATGCCGGCTGGGTACTGCCTGCGGGTCGCGCGCTCGATCGCCGGCGCGAGCTGCGGCTGCATGAGCCCGGTGGTGCGTTTCTCCACGAGCTCTTCGAGCGAGATGCCATCGACGATGTCGAGCGGATCAATCACGTTGCCTTTGGACTTGGACATTTTGTCGCCGTGCTCATCGCGGATGAGCCCGGTGATGTAGACGTCGCGGAACGGTACATCACCCATGAACTTCAGTCCCATCATGATCATGCGCGCGACCCAGAAGAAGATGATGTCGAAGCCGGTGACCAGGACGTCTCCCGGGTAGAAGCGCTCGAGCGCGGGGGTGGTGTCGGGCCAGCCGAGCGTCGAGAACGGCCACAAGGCCGAAGAGAACCAGGTATCGAGCACATCCTCGTCCTGGCGCAGGGCGAGGCCCGCGCCGACGCGGTGCCGCGCGCGCACCTCAGCTTCATCGCGGCCGACGTAGACGTTGCCGTCGCCGTCGTACCACGCCGGGATGCGATGCCCCCACCACAGCTGCCGGCTCACGCACCAGTCCTTGATGTTGCGCATCCACTCGAAATAGGTCCGCGCCCAGTTCTCCGGCACGAAGCGGGTGCGACCCTGCTCTACGGCCGCGATGGCCGGCGCGGCGAGCGCGGCGATCTTCACGAACCACTGGTCGGTGAGATAAGGCTCGAGCACCGCGCCGCTGCGATCCCCGCGCGGCACTACCAGCCGGTGCCTGTCGACTCGCTCGATGAGTCCGCCGGCCTCGAGTTCCGCCAGCACGCGCTTGCGGGCCTCGAAGCGCTCGAGTCCGCGGAAACGCTGCGGTACGGTGTCGGCGAGCGTGGCGCGCGGCGTGAAGATGTTGATCAGGGGCAGGTGGTGGCGCTGGCCGATGTCGTAGTCGTTGAAATCGTGCGCCGGTGTCACCTTGAGGCACCCGGTGCCGAAGGCCGGGTCGACGTACGCATCGGCGATGACCGGCACGGCACGGTCCGCGAGCGGCACCAGCACCTGCCTGCCGATGAGTTCCTGGTAGCGCGGATCCTCCGGATGGACCGCCACCGCGGCGTCGCCGAGTATGGTCTCCGGGCGCGTGGTCGCCACCACCAGCTGACCCGCACCCTCGGCGAGCGGGTAGCGTACGTGCCAGAGCTGCCCATCCTCCTCCTGCGCCTGCACCTCCAGGTCCGACAGCGCGGTAAGCAGCACCGGATCCCAGTTGACGAGGCGCTTGCCGCGATAGATCAACCCTTCGGCGTGCAGCCGCACGAACACCTCGGTCACCGCGCGCGACAGCCCCGGATCCATGGTGAAGCGCTCGCGCGACCAGTCGACCGAGTCTCCCAGTCGGCGCATCTGGGCGCTGATGGCGCCGCCGGACTGCTCCTTCCACTGCCACACGCGCTCGAGGAAGGCCTCGCGGCCGAGGTCGGTGCGCTTGACGCCCTGGGCATTCAGCTGCCGCTCGACCACCATCTGCGTGGCGATACCGGCGTGGTCGGTCCCGGGCTGCCACAGGGCATGGCGGCCGCGCATGCGCTCATAGCGGGTGAGCGCGTCCATGAGCGTGTGCTGAAAGGCATGCCCCATGTGCAGCGTGCCGGTCACGTTCGGCGGCGGGATCATGATGCAATAGGGTGCGCCCCGGCCCCTGGGGGCGAACCAGCCGTGAGACTCCCAGCGCTCGTAGATGCGCCGCTCGATGGCCTGCGGCGCGTACACCTTTTCCATTTACGGTCTTGAGATCCGGCGGGAACGTCTGGGGATTATAGCGGCTCAGGAAGCGCCGCCTTCGGGCCCGCGGCTGCCGCCGCCGCAGCGCCAGTGCCGCCTTTGTTTATGTGGCGTGGCGGCGCCGCCGCGTCGGCCGTCGTCGCGGACGGCAGAAGCGCACGTGGCGCAGTTTGCGGTGGTGGCTGGCGCCGTGGCGCGTCAGCGAGCCGCGCGCTGCAGTAGAAAGTCTGCGAGCAGCGGCGTCGGCCGGCCCGTACTGCCCTTCTGCGCACCGCCCTGGTAGGCGGTGCCCGCGACGTCGAGGTGCGCCCATTTGAGTCCCTGGGTGAATTTGCCGAGGAAAGTTGCGGCGGTAATCGCGCCGCCGTCACGCCCGCCGACATTGGCAAAGTCGGCGAAGTTGCTCTTCAGCGCTTCCGCGTACTCTTCGGTCAGCGGCAATTGCCAGCAGCGATCGTCCGCGCGCACCCCGGCCTCCAGCAGCTCGCGTACCAGCTGCTCGTCGTTTCCCATGACACCGGAATGATGATGCCCGAGCGCGATGACACACGCGCCGGTCAGCGTGGCGACGTCGATCACCGCTTCCGGGTGGAAGCGGCGCGCGTAGTGCAGAGCGTCGCACAGAATGAGCCGCCCTTCGGCATCGGTGTTGAGTATCTCCACCGTCTGTCCGGAAGCGCTGGTAGCGATGTCCCCCGGCTTGACCGCCCTGCCGCCCGGCATGTTCTCCACCGCGCCGATCAGCCCGACCAGGTGCAGCGGCACGCGCAGCGATGCCGCGAAACTGAGGGCGGCGATCACCGCCGCCGCGCCGCTCATGTCGAACTTCATCTCATCCATGCCGGGGGGATCTTTCAGCGAGATGCCGCCGCTGTCGAAAGTGACGCCCTTGCCGACCAGCACGATCGGCGGCTGCGCCTTGCGGGTGCCGCGGTACTCCAGCACGATGAAACGCGGCGCCTGATGGCTGCCCTGCGCAACCGCCAGCAGGCACCCCATCTTCTCGCGCCGCATGGCGGCGGCATCCAGCACCCGCACGCTGAGCGGCGCCGAGCGCTTGGCGAGCGCCCGCGCCTGCTCGGCGAGAAACGTCGGCGTGCAGACGTTGGCGGGGAGATTCGCCAGATCACGCTGGATCTGGGCGGCGGCCGCCACCGCCGCGCCATGTGCCAGGCCGCGCTCGGCGGCGGCGGCCTTGCGCACCGGACCGGCCAGCACCTTGGCCAGGGCGGGCGCGGGGGCTTTCTTGCCGGTTTTCAGATCGTTGACGCGGTACAGCGCAGCGCCGGTGAGTTCCGCGACCGCCCGCCCGAAATAGTAGTCATCCAGCTGCTTCGCCTCGGGGCGGTCGATGGCGAGCGCACAGCTGGCGATGCGCGTGCGCGCCAGCGCCGCCGCCGCGGCCGCCCAGGCCTTGCGCCAGCTCCTGCGGTGATAGCTCTTCTTCGCTCCCAGCCCGGTGAGCAGCACGCGCGAGGCCTTGATGCCGGGCAGATCGGCAATCAGCAGCGTGTCGCCCGCGCGGCCGGCGAAGTCGCCACGTTCGAGCAGAGCCTTCAGCCGGCCCGCGCAGGCGGTATCCACGCTGCGCGCCTCGCCGCTGAGCTCCGCCTCCTCGAACACGCCGAGGACCAGGCAATCCACACCGAGTGTTGCCAAGCCCTTCGTCCAGACCCCGAATTCCATGCCATATCCCCCTGCCGTTGAGGCGCGCGTGCGTTACGATTTACCTTAGTCGCGCCTCGTGAGCGCCGCGCTCCGTTTGGTGCTTTATTGAGCGGGCGAGGCGCGGCTACGGCTGCAAGCGTTGGCAAGTGTAACTCAAGTGCCCGCCGGGTTTGCGGTAGGGGAGCGAGTAGTTCGTTGGGGAATACCCTCGGTCGCTATGTTCTGCGCGAGGTGGTGACCACCTGGCTGGTGGTCACCGCCGTGCTGCTGGTCATTCTGCTGGCGAACCAGCTGGTGGGGGTGCTGGAGCGCGCCGCCGCCAACCAATACCCGCAGGGCGTCGTGCTGGAGCTGATCATCCTGGGGGCGCTGCAGAACCTCTCGCTGCTGCTACCCGTCGGCCTGCTGCTCGGTGTGGTGCTGGCATTCGGCCGGCTGTACCACGACAGCGAGATGGCGGCGGCGCTGGCGTGCGGGGTCGGGCCTGCCAACCTCTATCTGCCGGTGGCGCTGCTCGCGGCGCTCGGCACGGCGGGGCTGGCGTGGCTCACCCTGGTGTTGGCGCCGGATGCCACCGCGCGCGCGCTCAGTCTGCGCAGCGCGGCGCTGCGCGCCGGGCAGTTCGCGCCGCTCGTGCCCGGGAAGTTTCGCATCTTCAGCGGCGGCAACGCGGTGGTGTACGCGCAGGACGTCAATCCAGACGGCACGCTCGCGGATGTGTTCGTGGAGCGCAATCGCGGCGCGCTGGTTGAGGTGGCGCTCGCCGAACGGGCGCGGCACACCGTCACGGCGGACGGCATGACGCACATACTCACTCTCTTTGACGGTGAGCGTTTCGAGGGCGTGCCCGGTGGGCCGGAGTTTCGCATCGTGCGCTTCGCCGAGCACGTGGTGCCGGTGCAGGTGCCGGTGATCAGCGAGGGCGTCAGGAATCTCGAAGCCCGATCCACCGCGAGCCTGCTCGACTCGCGCGATGCCAGCGAGCGCGCCGAACTACACTCGCGCATCGCCATGCCGCTCATGTGCGCGGTGCTGGCGCTGCTCGCCGTGCCGCTGGCGCGCCTGAAGCCGCGGCAGGGCCGCTACGCGCGCGTGTGGCTCGCGGTCGTGATCTTCTTCCTGTATGTCAATCTCATCTCGGTGGGCAAGGTGTGGATCGCGCGTGGCACGATTCCGGAATTCCTCGGCCTGTGGTGGACGCACGCGGTGGTGGTGCTGCTCGCGCTCATGGTGATCGTGGGGCCGGGACTGAGTAACCGGCTGCGCTACCGGATGCGCGGACTATGAGTGTGCTCGACCGCTACATCATGCGCGCCATCCTCAGCTCGGTGCTGCTGGTGATGCTGGTGGTGCTGGTGCTCGGCGCGCTGTTCGTGTTCATCGATCAGCAGGATGACATCGGCGCCGGCCACTACACGGCGCTCGGTGCCTTCTGGTACACGCTGCTCAATCTGCCGCAGCTGGCCTACGAGCTGCTGCCGATCACCGCGCTCATCGGCGCACTGCTCGGGCTGGGCTCGCTGGCGCGCGGCAGTGAACTGACGGTGGTTCGCGCCAGCGGCGTATCGATCGCGCGTCTGGCGGGCATGGCGCTGCTGGCCGGGCTGCTGCTGCTCGTGGCCGAGCTGCTGCTGGGCGAGGTGCTCGCCCCGCCGCTGCAACAGGCAGCCCGCGAGCAGAAGGCCTTCAGCAAGCTCAGCAACGTCAGCTTCGGTGGCGGCGCTGGCGCCTGGGTGCGCGACGGCGACCTGATCCTGAACGTGGCCGGGCAGTACAGCCAACGCCAGTTCGGCAGCATGCAGATCTTCGAGCTGTCGCCACAGCATCGGCTGATCGCCCTGGGGCACGCCACGCGCGCCACCGCTGGCTCGCGGGGCAGCTGGCTGCTGAGTGACTACACTGAGTCGCGCTTCGCGGACGATGCGGTGACGACCCGCCCGCCCGGGCAGCGCCTGCTGGCATCGAAACTCACCGCGGGGTTCCTCGGTCTCGCCGTCGAGGATCCGAAGCAGCTGACCAGCCGCGCCCTGTGGCGGCTGATCAGCTACTACCGCAGCAATGCGCTCGATACCCGCGAGTACCTGTTCGCGTTCTGGTCGCGCATCGCGCGCACCCTCGCCATCGCCTTCTCGGTGCTGCTGGCGATTCCGTTCGTGCTCGGCTCGCTGCGCTCCGCGGGCGCGGGCACGCGCATGATGCTGGGGCTGATTCTCGGCATCGGTTTCTTTCTGCTGCAGCGGCTGATCGAGAGCGGCACGATCGTGTTCGATCTCAACCCGGTGGTGCTCGCCTGGCTGCCCACCGCGCTGCTCGCGGCGGTGACCGTGGGGCTGCTGGCCCGCGCGCACTGAGCACGGGCCCGGTGCCTCAGAGCGGTCCTGCGGAAATGCCGGCCCGGTATTGTGGCCGGCCGTCGTTGATCGACACCCACGGCAGCTTGTCACCGACCCACAGGTGCATCTGCGGCGCGAGCAGCGTCGGATCATCGAGGCTCGCGAGCGTCACATCGATCTCGGTGGGGCGGGCGTCGTGACGATAGGTCAGCGAGGTGCCGCAGCTCGCGCAGAATCCGCGCGTGACCGGTGCCGATGAGCGATATTCGGTAAGGCTCCCCCGGGTGAGTCGGAAGTTCGCCCGGGCAAAGGTCCCCCAGGGAACCATGGGCGCGCCGCTGGCCCGCCGGCAGCTGGCGCAGTGGCAGAAGCACGGGTTGCTCACCGTCCCCGAGACCTGGTAGCGCACGCCGCCGCACAGGCAGCCGCCGAGATAACAGCTCTCGCCCATGAAGCGACGGTACCACTCGTTGCCTGACGGAGCCGACTTCCTGGCAACTGAGGCTCGGACTCGACTGTTGGTGAATTCGGCGGATGTCGGCGGATAGGTATAAACTACTCGGCTCGCGGTGCGTCAGACAGACGCGCCCGCCATCTTAAGGGGGAGTTCATGAGGATCTTAATCTCAGCGCTGCTGCTGGTGCCTGCGGCTGCGCTCGCGAGCGGTGCATTCGACGGCACGTGGAAGTCGCGGCTAGACTCATTCAAGGTGATCGGGAAGCCAGACAGCTTCCTGCTCGTTGACGGGGAGTACACCTGCTCGAGCTGCAATCCGGAGCTGAAGGTCAAGGCGGACGGCGTCTCGCACAAAGTGACCGGGCACGCGTACTACGACGAGGCGATGGTGAAGGTCATCAGCCCGACTTCCATCGAGGTCACGATCAAACAGCAAGGCAAGGAGATCAACACGACGACCTACACCGTTTCCGCGGATGGCGTGACGGTCACGGGCAAGTTCGTAGACCACAGCGGAGCGAAGGAGGCCACGGGGTCATTCACTGAGAAGCGTGTCGGGGCCGCGCCGTCCGGAGCACACGCGGTCTCCGGCTCGTGGCTGACGGATCAGTTGAGCGCGGGAAACGATGCGCTGCGAACCGTGCAGTACGAAATGAAGCCCGACCGCTTCATCATGCACTGGAACGGTCAGAGCTACGACGCAAAGTTCGACGGCAAGGAGTATCCCGTCGCCGGTGATCCGGGGCACACCGCCGTGACGCTCAAGAGGCTCGACGACAACACCGTCGAGGAGACCGACCATCGCCAAGGCAAGGTGGTCGACGAGATCCGCCTCGCCGCCGCGAAGGATGGCAAGACCATCGCGGTCACGGACAAGGACGTGGCGCACGGCCAGACGACGACGTACACGCTCGAGAAGCAGAAGCAGTGAGTGCTGCGCGCCGGGAGCCTGCTCGAGGCTTCCGGCGCGCCTTGTCCCGCATCGGGTCAGCCGCTTTAGTGGTGGCGGTGCGCGGGGAATAGCCGGCAGTAGATGCAGTCCGCGCCGCTCGGGTTGTCGAGCATGAAGTGGCGCACCCAGTAGCCATCGCCCCGCGAAGCCGCGTACTCGAAGGTCTGGTTCTCGAGGTCGTGCCCGACCACTTCCAGCGCTCCTTCGGTTTCGAGGATCTCGGCTGCGCGCGCCGTTTCGATCACGCCGCGCGGGTGGACCGCGATGGTCGCCGCGCCGCCCTCGACACGCTCCGCCAGCAGTTCCACGAACGGCCGCTCGTCGTCCTCACTCAGCAGGGTGCGGAAATACTGCACGAACTTCGCGCGCGCCGAGGCGGCGGGATGCAGTCCCGCCCGACCGGGCTCGCAGGACGCCGTCAGCTCGACCCGGTCGGTCGGAAACCCATCGCCCACCAGCCGGGTGCGTACGCGGTCAGCGGCCCCGTATTCGTTGAACACGGCGAGTAACACAGCGCTCATGTCCGTCTCCTGGCCCTGGCTGACAAGTAAGTGTCTATGCCCACGAAAAAAATTCTACGCCGCGGCCCTGAGCACGTGGATCCCCTGTTTGCCCCGCATGCGTGTGGGGTGTCTGCCTCAGCTATTGCACCGCAGCATCCTAGGCGGGGGAGGGTAAATTCGCCCCCTCACGCCCTAGGATCCGAGTTTGTGGACGCGCCCCACCTGATTCACCGCCATGCGGACGGAACCGAGGAGTGGATGGCGCACTTTCATGACCCCGAAGGACGACCTCTGGCGATCATGTCGCAGGCGAAGCTCTGAGGGAGGAAGCCGGCAGGGGGCGCTATTTCGGACTGTCTGGCGAGGGTTTGTCGGGCAATGTGCCGGGCACGCTCGCCTTCTCTGGCGCGGACGCCGTGGTGCTGTTCTTCACCGGCGCGGGTGGCTTCTTGAGCAGGTCCTCGAGCGGACGAAAGATGGCCGCGTACTTGTAATCGGGGATCTCGAACTCCCAGCCACCAAGGCGCGCATTGCGCGTCTGCGCCTCCGCCTCGGATTGCTTGGCGGTGGCGCGTGCGCTCACGGTCACGAGCGAGCGTGCGCCGTCCTTGCGGCCTGCGACGTCGACCTCGAGCCCGTCGAAGGTGCGGAACAGGGCGTGCGCCGCAGCCGCGGCGGCGCTCGCCTTGCCCACATCATCCAAGGTGAGCGAGCTCAAGGAGCCCGCGATCCCGTCCGCAGCGCCCGGACCGGTCAGCTCGCGCCCCTTAGGGAGCGGGGTCACGGTGAAGTCGGTCTGCTCCTTGCGCTCGCGCGCGGCGCTGAACCCCGGACCCTCGCGGGGTCTTTCCTCGACCTGACGCACGCGCTCGGGCGCCACATCGATCAGCGCACGGTCGAGCCATCCCTTCGGGTCGGCATCCACGGTGAGTAACGGCGCCGCGAGCAGAGTCTGTGAGGCGTTGGCGACGCGCACGTATCCGGACTTGGCGCCCGAGGACTTGCCGAGGATGAGCGCCCAGGTTCGCCCGGGTGTGACCACCTCGACGCGTGTCCCGCTGGCCTTGGGGGAGTCGACGTCCTGCACGCCGAGCTGCGGGTAGTTTGCCGGCAGGCGGGTCTTCTCCTCGACGATGTTGAGCGCGCCGAGATCGAGCAGGAGCTTGCGTACCTTGCCCGCATCGGCCGGCCAGCCACGCTCGCCGACGCTCCAGCCGGCGCCGTCCCTCTTCAGCGTGGTGTGCGTGCCGTCGGCCTTACGCAGTACGAGCTCGGTCACGGCATTGACGTGATGCTCGAGGTCCGGCAGCACCAGGTCCCCGGCGAGCGTGGCGCGCTCCAGGTGCCGCTGGGACGCGATCCACATGGCGAAGGCAACCAGCGCGAGCCCGGCGATGAGAAGCGCGACGACACGGCGTGCACTCATGGCTCACCTCAGAGGAGCGCCGGCCGGTGCTACTCGCCGCCGGCGACGCCACGCGGCCATGAGCAGCGCCACCACCGCGAACAGCGCCGGCACCACGATGATGTTGATGATCTTGAGGGTCGTGCCCAGGCCCTTGATGTCAGCGTCCAGCCCGGCGCGCACGGCGCGCAGTTCCTTGCGGATGCGCAGTTTCTCGGTCTGGAAGTGCTCGATTTCCTGCTCCTGCTCGGGTGTGATGATGAGCGCCGACTGATTGCCGCCCTTGGAGCGCAGCGCGGTGAGCTTGTCTTCCGTTTCGCGCAACTGCTGCTCGAGCTCCTGCTCTTTCGCCCGGAAGCGGTCATCTGCCGCACGCCGCAGTTTTTCCACGCGCTCGAACGGTCGCGTGAACGAGGCGCGGCCGCGCACGCTGATGAGATCGGTGCTGCCGGCGAGATTGTCGAGCGCGTTCTGCACCAGGTCGCCATTGCTGGCCCATGCCTGGGCGAGGCGCTGGCCGAAGAAGTTCTGCTCGCGCACCCACAGATAATCCGACAGCAGATCGGTGTCGGCAAACACGACCAGGCTGAGAGGTCGTGCGGATTCCTTCAGGACACTCTGGCCAGCGGCTGGCGTCACGCCCGCCGGCGGGCCCGCGGGGAAGGCGCTGTGCACGTTGCCGCTGACGCGCGCGGCGATCGTGTAACGTCGGCCGGTGGGCTTGAATCCGTCGCGCAGCGTCGCGGGATCGAACAGCATGCGGAAGCGTGCGACCGGCAGGGCTTGCGCGTCGGTGCTCGACTGCAACAGCGGCTCGAAATGCACTTTCGCGTCCTTGACGGGTTCGAGGTAACCCGCGGTGGCCACGTTGACGTTCGACAGTCCGGCGGTGATCACGTCGGAGGCGGTGAAGCTGCCCTTGGCGAGCCCGAGCACACCCAGGTGCGCCACCGGCGGCTCTCCCTGGCGCATGGTCACCGACAAGGCGTGAGCACGGTCGGCGACCACCTCGCCCGGGTTGAACTGCACGCCCCAGGCGGTGAGCAGTGCGGCGAGGTGCGATGACTTGTCCGCGCCCATGGCCGCCATCGGATTGCCCGCCTCGGCGCCGGACTGATCGGACTGGGCGAGCGGGTCCACGAACGCCAGGATGTGTCCGCCGCGCAGGGCATACTGGTCGATGGCGAATTGCGTCGCCGGGGACAGGTTCTTCGGGTGCACCAGCACCAGCACGTTCACGTCCGGCTCTATGCGCGTCGCGGCCGGCTCGAGCGGGCGCAGGTCAAAGAGCTGCTGCGCTTCGCTGTACACGACCCACGGTTCGCGCATCTGCCCGCTCTGCGGATCGAAGCCCGGACCCATCGGCAGCGAGGACAGCCAGGCCACCACGGGCTTCTTGGGGTTGGCGAGCTGATAGACGAGCTTGACGACGTCGTACTCGAGGAACTGCTCCTTGTTGGGATCGAAGAACTCGATGGCAGCGCGGCCGTCGGTGGAATTGGTTCCGGCAAGGCCGAAGTAGAACTGCGTACCGGTGGCTCCCACCGGAGTACCGCGCACGCCGAGCTCGGAGGCGCGGTCCTCCTCCTCCGAGAACGGCTGCGGGTCGATCACGTGCAGCCGCAGCCGGCCGCCGGAGCGCGCGGCGAGCTCCTCGAGGAACTCGCGCACCCGCACGCCGTAGGTCTTCAGCTGCGGCAGCTGCGCCGCGGCCTTTTCCGAGAAGAAGAAATACAGGTTGAGCGGCTCCTTGATGCTTGCGAGGATCCGGTCGGTTCCCGCCGCGGTGGTGTAGAGACGATTCTGCGTGAGATCCAGCCGCCAGCCGCGCAGCGCGTGGTTGAACAGTATCGTGAGGCCGATGAACAGCAGCGCGAGTGCCAGGAGCGTGCCGCCGCCGAGTGTCGAGCGTTTGTTCATAGGTCTTTGCGCAGGTTGAGCGCGATCGTCGTCGCCAGGAGGAAGAAGCCGATCAGCATCGCGAAGTACAGCAGGTCGCGCACGTCGATGACGCCCTTGACGATGGACTCGAAATGGGTGAGGAAGGAGAGCGAGGCGATCGCATCCACCAGCGCCTGCGGTGCCCAGCTGCGAAAGACATCGAGCACCAGGGGGAAGCCGGCCAGCAGGAACACGAAGCACCCCGCCACGCCGAGGATGAACGCCACCACCTGGTTGCGCGTCAGCGCCGACATGCACGAGCCGATGGCGAGAAAGCCGCCGGCGAGCAGCAGGCTGCCGAGGTAGGCGGCCAGGATCGCGCCGTTGTCGGGACTGCCCAGGTAGTTGACCGCGATCCACAGGGGGAAAGTGAGCGCCAACGCGAGCGCGGTGAAAATCCAGCCGGCGAGAAACTTGCCGAGTACCGCGTCCCACAGTTCCACCGGCTGGGTCATCAGCAGCTCGATGCTGCCGGACTTGCGCTCCTCGGCCCACAGCTTCATCGAGATCGCCGGAATCAGGAACAGGTACAGCCAGGGGTGGAAGGTGAAGAAGGCGTCGAGATCCGCCTGGCCGCGCTCATAGAAGCCCCCCAGGTAGAAGGTGAAGGCGTTGGCCAGCACCAGAAAGATGAGTATGAAAACGTACGCCAGCGGCGTCGCGAAGTAACTCGCGAGTTCGCGGCGCATGATGATGCCCACGTTGCGCATGATCCAGACCGTCCTCAGGCGGTGATGCTCCGGAACACTTCATCGAGGCGTCCGGACTCCAGGTGCAGTTCCTTCAGCTTGAATCCCTGGCGTGCGGCGAGCTCGGAAAGGGCCGGCAGAATGGTCGCACCGGAGCGCGGCAGGGCGGTGAGGCGCGCATCGCGCTCGCTCACCTCGACCTGCGCGACCGCGGGCAGCGCCGCCACGGCGTCGCGGGCGCCGGCGAGCTGCCCGGGTTGCTCGAGCTGCATGGACACCGCGTTGTGATAGCGCGAGCGCGCGGCGAGCCCGGCCGGGGTGTCGTCGGCGACGATGCGACCGCGGGAGATGATGATCGCCCGGGTGCACACCGCGTCGACCTCCTCGAGGATGTGCGTGGAAATGACGATGATCTTGTCGCGCGCCATGTCGTTGATGAGCGTGCGCACCTCGTGCTTCTGGTTGGGATCGAGGCCGTCGGTGGGCTCATCGAGAATCAGCACCGGCGGGTCGTGCACGATCGCCTGGGCGAGGCCCACGCGGCGGCGAAAGCCCTTGGAGAGCGTCTCGATGGTCTGGTCGAGCACGCCGCCGAGCTGCAGGCGCTCGATGACGTGCGCGAGGCGCTGCTCACGCCGTGCACCCTTGAGCGCGCGCAGGTCGGCGACGAACGCGAGGATGTGGCGCACGGTCATCTCGCCATAGGTCGGCGCCCCCTCGGGCAGATAACCGAGGGCCGCCTTGGCCGCGAGCGGCTCGGCCTCGACGTCGTGACCGCAGATGCTGGCGCGGCCGGAAGTCGGCGTGACGAACCCGGCGAGCATGCGCATGGTGGTGGTCTTGCCCGCCGCGTTGGGACCCAGGAATCCGAGCACTTCGCCGGGACTCACCTGGAAGCTCACATCCTCCACCGCGCTGAGCGAGCCGTAGTGTTTGGTCAGGTGTTCGGTCTTGATCATGAGATGGGATCTAGAGGCATGGTCCGGGTGGAAGTTCCCGTGGCATTCAAAGCGCGCGATTTTGACCGGGGCATGGCGCGGAATTCAACTGCGGAGAAATTCTTCTGTAATATCGGACTGTTAAGCTTGATACCTCAGGTGGCACCGAGGGCGCGCGGCTGAGCGCGTCATCGTTCCGCCATGGAGGCGTCACGAGCGCGTCAAGAGCCGCTGCCACGGTGCGCCGCAGGAGCCGTGCACCTCAAGGGCGCCCGAATGCAGTCGTTGCGCACCCGCGCCGCCGTCATTTCCGCTCACCCGCGCGCCGGCGAGGATGCGTTGAGCGTGCACCTGGAGCGATGCCTGCGCCACGCACCGCGGGCCGGTGAGCATCATCGCTCAGCGCGCGAGCTAGGAACTGAAGCGCCGCCGCGTCCGCCAGTACAGGATGCACAGCGCGCCGCCGAGCATTCCGCCCAGATGGGCGAAATGCGCCACTCCCTGCTGTCGGCCGGTCACGCCGAAGAACAGCTCGAGCAGCCCGTACACGGTCACGAACAGCCACGCCGGCATCGGAATCGGCGGGAACAGCAGGATGATGCGCTGCCTGGGGAAATACCAGGCAAAGGCGAGCAGCACGCCGAACACCCCGCCCGAGGCGCCGATGACTTCCTCCTGCGCCCCGGAGCCGCTCTGCACCAGCAGCTGTGTCAGTGCCGCGGTGAGCACGCACACCAGGTAGAACATCACCAGGCGCCGGCCGCCCCAATACGTTTCCAGCGCGCGCCCGAACATGAACAACGCGAACATGTTGAAGAAGATGTGGACGAGGTTGCCGTGCAGGAAGGCGTAGCTGATCAGCTGCCAGGGTCTGAACAGCGGGCTGCCGAGCGGCCACAGCGCAAACAGTCCGGCCATGAGCTCGGGGGCCAGCTGTTGCAGCAGGAACACCGCGACGTTGATGAGGATCAGGGCCCGCGTGGCGGGCGGCAGCAGGCTGAACATCCGCGCATCTTACCGGTGTTGAATCCCTGCCGGTTTAAATCCCTACCGGTCTTGGATCCGCCGCTGCAGAAAAACCAGATCCAGCCAGCGGTCGAACTTGTAGCCCACCTCGCGCAGGCGCCCTGCCAGCTCGAACCCCAGGCGCTCGTGAAAACGGATGGATGCGGCATTGTCCGCATCCACGCCGCCGATCATGACGTGTTTGTTGAGAGCCGCCGCGCGCGCCAACAGCGCCCTCAGCAACCCCGTGCCGAAGCCGCGACCGCGGGCATCGGCGCGTACGTGCACCGAGTGCTCGACCGTGAACCGGTACCCCGGCCAGGCGCGAAAGTCATCGAAGCTTGCAAAGCCGAGCACCCCGGAAGGATCCCGCGCCACCAGCACCGGATACTGCTGCGCCACGCGGGCGCGCCACCACTGCCGGCGGTCATCGAGCGTCACCGGCAGGTGCGAGTAGATTGCCGTCGAGGTCGCGATCACGTCGTTGTAGATGCCGAGGAGACCTTCGAGGTCGGACTCGGCCGCATCCAGGATCTGCACGTCGTGGAGCTGCACCGCGCCTGCCAAATCGCGTCCCCCAAGTCGTCAGGCCGCGCGCAGCGACTCGCGCAGGAACTGCACGAGCGGCGGGCTGTTGCTGTGGGCGACATTGAATCGCAGCCACTGGCCGCAGCCCTGCACCGCGGAGAACAGCGAGCCGCGCGCCAGCAGGATCGAATGATCGCGGGCGCGCCGCACCAGCTCATCGACCGGGGCCGATTCGGGCACCCGGCCCCAGAGAAAGATGCCTTCGCCCGGCGCCGGCTCGAACTCGATGCCCGCGGACACGAGCGCAGCCCGCGTATCGCGCCGCAGCCGCGCCAGCCGCGCGCGCGTCTGCTCCACGTGGCGTTTGTAGCGCCCGCTATCGAGGACCTCGGACACGTAGCACTCGAGCAGCGTCGAGCCCGACAGCACCGACAGTACCTTGCGCTGCACGAGTTGCGCGATGAGTGCGCCGTCGGCGGCGATGAAGCCCACGCGCAGTGCCGGCCCGATGAGCTTGGTGTAGCTGCCGACGTAGATGACGTGGCGCAGCGCATCGATCTGCGCCAGGCGCACCGCGCTGCCGGCGTACAGGTCCCCGTACACATCGTCTTCCACCAGCGCAAACCCGAACTGCTCGGCGAGCGAGAGAATGCGGTGGCAGTGCGCCGGGTCGGCGCTCGAGCCGGTGGGGTTATGCAGCAGGGTCTGCATGAAGAAGGCGCGTGGCCGGTGCGCACGCGCCGCCGCTTCCAGCGCCGCGAGATCCGGCCCGTCGGCATGACGCGGCACCGGAATCAGCCGCACGTGATGCGCGCGCAGCTGCTCGAACAATACGAAGTAGCCCGGATCCTCCACCAGCACTGCGTCCCCGGGTGAGAGCAGGATCCGCGCCAGGAGGTCGAAGGCGTGCGATGCGCCGTAGGTGGTGACGATGTTGGCGGGGGCCGCGGCGATGCCGTGCTGCACCAGCCGCGCGGCGATCTGCTCGCGCAGCTCCCCCAGTCCCTCCGGTGGGCACGGCAGCCACGGCCGGGTACGCCGCCCGCGCACCAGGCGCGTCAGCACGGCACCGGAGCCCGCCTCCAGCAGCCAGCTCTCGGGCAGGAAGCCCGAGCCGGCGGCGATGACATCCGCGCGCTGCTGCAGACACAGGCGCGCGAGTTCCAGGGCATCCGAGCCGAGCTCCGGCAGAGCTTCGATGGCGGCGAGCGGCGCCGACAGCAGGCGCTGGGTGACGAAGAATCCACGCCCGGCGCGCGGCTCGATCACCCCGCGGGCGACCAGCCGGTCGTAGGCGTCCACCACCGTGAAGGGACTGGCGCCGACCTGGCCGGCGAGCTTGCGAATCGACGGCAGACGAGCGCCCGCCGGCAGCTGCCCGTGGCGCACCAGCTGCGTGACGCGCTCGCAGATCTGATCGACCAGCGGCACGGCGGAATCGCGGGTCAGCTCGAACATGAGAACCCTCAGCGCCCGACTCACCTCACCATCATGACGGCCGTCGTAGCCAACGCAAGGGCCATGGCGACGTTGAATGCCAGGCGCCCGCGTGGGGCTGCGAGGAAGCCGCGCAGTGAGCTGCCGAACAGCGCCCACACCGCCATGCACGGCAGGCCGATGCCCTCCATGATTCCCGCCATATAGCCGCCGCGCAGCAGCAGTCCGAGCTCCTGGGGCAGAAACAGCGTCGCCGCGGTCACCGTCATCACCCACGCCTTGGGGTTGAGGAACTGGAACACCGCGGCCTCGAGGAAGGTCACCGGCCGGTGGCTGTCGCGCGCCTCGTTGTCAGTCTGTCCCAGCATCCTCCAGCCGAGATACAGAAGGTACGCCGCGCCCACCCAGCCGAGCGCGCCCTGCAGCGCCGGCCAGCGGGCGAACAGCGCGGAGAGGCCCGCGCACACCGCGAGCAGCTGCACTACGAATCCCAAACCGACGCCGAAGATATGCGGCACGGTGCGCCGGAAACCGAAGTGCGCTCCCGAGGCGGTCAGCATCACATTGTTGGGCCCGGGCGTGATCGACATGACGAAGGTATAGGTCACGAAGGGCAGCGGGTCGATCATGAGGCGTTCCAGGTGGGTAACCACGGGCGCCAGAGTGCGCAATCCCGCACCCGCAGGGCAGATACGCCCGGCGGCCGGCTGCAGGTACTGTACCGGGTGCAGACCGGTACGGCGGCCACGTATCATCGCCGCCCATGAGTGAGCCTTTCATCTGCGACGCCGCGCGCACGCCGATCGGCCGCTACGGCGGGGCACTGGCGGCAGTCCGGGCCGACGACCTCGCGGCCGTGCCGATCGCCGCGCTCCTCGCGCGCAATCCCTCGCTCGAGCCCGCCGCGATCGAGGAAGTGCTGCTCGGCTGCGCCAACCAGGCGGGTGAGGACAACCGCAACGTCGCGCGCATGGCGGGGCTGCTGGCGGGACTGCCGGTGTCGGTGCCGGGCGCCACGATCAACCGCCTGTGTGGCTCGGGTCTGGATGCGGTGGCGATGGCCGCGCGCCTGATCCGCGCCGGCGAAGCGCAGGTGGTGGTGGCGGGCGGGGTCGAATCGATGTCACGCGCGCCGTTCGTCACGCCGAAGGCCGACGCGCCCTTCAGCCGCAGCGCGGAAATTCATGACACGACCATCGGCTGGCGTTTCGTCAACCCGCGCATGCGCGAGCGCTATGGCATCGACTCGATGCCCGAGACCGGCGAAAACGTCGCCGCGCAGTTCAACATCGCGCGCGCCGACCAGGACCGCTTTGCGCTGCGCAGCCAGCAGCGCACCGCGGCCGCCTACGCCCGTGGCTTCTATGACGCGGAGCTGGTGCCGGTGGAGATTGCACCGCGCAAGGGCAAGGCGCTCACCGTGACGCGCGACGAGCATCCGCGGCCCGAGACCACGCTCGAGCAGCTGGCGGCGTTGCCGACGCCGTTTCGGGCCAACGGCACGGTCACCGCCGGCAATGCCTCCGGGGTCAACGACGGCGCCTGTGCGTTGCTGATTGCCTCCGAGGGCGCAGCCCGGCGCCTGGGTCTGACACCGCGCGCGCGCATCGTCGCCGCAGCCACCGCGGGCGTGGAGCCCAGGATCATGGGCATGGGCCCGCTGCCCGCCACGCGCAAGGTGCTGTCGCTGGCGCGCCTCACGCTCGATGAGCTGCAGGTGATCGAGTTGAACGAGGCATTCGCGAGCCAGGCGCTCGCGGTGCTGCGTGATTTGAAGCTTCCCGACGACGCGGGCCACGTCAACCCCAACGGAGGGGCGATCGCGCTCGGCCACCCGCTGGGCATGTCCGGCGCACGCCTCGCCACCACCGCCACCTGGCAGCTCGCCGCGGTGCGCGGCCGCTATGCCTTGTGCACCATGTGCATCGGCGTGGGGCAGGGGATCGCGCTCATCCTCGAGCGCGTCTGAGCGCCTCAGGGTGCCGGCACACCCTCAGACCACGGCAGGCGCTCCAGATCGACGTTGCCGCCGCTGAGGATCAGCCCGATGCGCAGGCCGCGCAGCTCCGGCCGGTCCGCGAGCAGCGCCGCATACGGCACCGCCCCCGATGGCTCGACGATGATTTTCATGACCTCCCACAGCTGCCGCATCGCGCGCACGATCGACTCATCGGACACCGTCGTGATGTCATCGACCAGGCGGCGGATCTCCGCGAACGGTCGCTCGCCCAGCGCGCTGCGCAGGCCGTCGGCGACGGTGTCGGGTTTGAGGCTCGGCAGAATCCGGCCGGCCCGGAACGAGCGCGCGGCATCGTCGGCGCCGGTGGGCTCGACGCCGATCACGCGGATGGCGGGCTTGACGGTCTTGGCCGCGACCGCGGTGCCGCTCAAGAGTCCCCCGCCCCCCACCGGGGCCAGGATGAGGTCGAGATCGGGGACCTGCGTCAGCAATTCCACCGCGGCGGTCCCCTGGCCGGCCATCACCGCGAGATCGTCGTAGGGATGAATCAGGATTGCGCCGGTGGCGGCGATGAGCTGGCGCGCGGTGTCCTCGCGCGCCGCCAGCGTTGATTCACAGTAGGTGATCTCGCCGCCGTAGCGGCGCACCGCGGCGCGCTTGGTTTGCACGGTGTTGTCCGGCATCACGATGTACGCCGGAATGCCCCGCAGCCGCGCGGCGCGCGCCAGCGCGGCGGCGTGATTGCCGGAAGAATGCGTGGCGACGCCGCGGCGCGCCTGCGACTCCGACAGCGCGAATACGGCGTTGGTGGCGCCGCGCGCCTTGAAGGCGCCGCACTTCTGGAAGTTCTCGCACTTGAAGTGCAGCTGCGCACCGGCCTGCGCGTCGAGCGTCGCGCTCGTGAGCACGGGGGTGAGGCCGACCTTGCCGGCGATGCGCTCGCGCGCCTCCTGGATGAGCTTCCAGGTGAGACCTGGGGGGTTGCCGGGCATGGGCGCATCAGCATGGCACGCCTTGCGGGCGGGTCAAGCCGGGCTTCAGTGCCTGGCGCGCTCGGCAACCGCGCCGCGGTGTTGGTGCGCATCGAGCCGCGCCAGCGCGGCCGTGACGTCCACCGGAGCCGCCGCGGCGGCGGCGCCCGCGGTCTCGCGCAGCAGCGACACGATGGTGTTGGTGGCGAGGCGCGCTGAGGATGCCGACATCAGCAGCGCGATCACGCCGGTGAGCTCAGCGGCCGCCACGGACGTTCCGGACTCGAAGTCGTACTGCGCGCCGGGGCGCAGAGTGAGCACGTGCTGTGCGGGAGCACCCAAGGCATCTGGCGGCAGCGCCTGCTCGCTCCCGGAGGCGCCGATCACACCCGCGATCGCCGTCGGGAAGCCCTCGTCAGCCCCACTGGCGGCGCCGACGAACGTCACACCGTGCTTGAGCCCGCTCTGCACCAGCGCGGACAGCAACGGGTCCGCGGGACCGGCGACACTCAGACTGATCAATGGCGCGCCGGAGGCGAGGGCGGCGGCGAGCGCCTGCGCCAGGGTGAAGGTGTTGCACGCCGCCGCATCCGCGTCCGGCCGCAGCTGCCAGCAGGCTTCGAACACCTCGAGTTGCGCCTGCGGCGCGATGCCCACGATGCCGATGTGGTTGTTGGCGATCGCCGCGATCAGCCCGGCCATGGCGGTGCCGTGGCGCAGTAAGGAGGGGGCCGGAGCGCGGGTCGCAAGAAAGGAGTGCGTACGCACGATCCTTCCGGCCAGATCCGGATGCCGCGCATCGACGCCGGTATCGATGAGCGCGACGCGCACGCCCGCGCCCTGGGCGCGCTCGTGGGCGCGCGCGATACCGAGCGTCAGCAGATTGGTCTGCAGGTCATACAGCGGGTCGTTATAAGGAATGCCCACCGCCGGCGGATCGCTGAGGGTGTGAAACTCCTGCAGCGGCTGCGCCAGCGCGACGCGCGCATCCTTGGACAGCGCGGCGAGCACCTCGGGGACGGGCCGGCCGTTGGTGATCTCGTATACCACGCAATGCATCGACAGAGCCTTGATCGGCCAGCTTGCCACCTCCCGCAGAGAGTAGGCGGCCGCCACCCGGTGCGCCTGCTGCTGCGCGCTCTGCGCCACACGGTAGCCGTCCCCGCCGTAATGGCTGCCGGTGGTGCCGGCGGGACCTGGAGTCATGTGCGGCTCGTTGGCGAACGCCACCACGATCCGCGGCGGGGGCGAGGCGGGCGCCGCAGTGGGCGGCGCGGCCAGAGCGGGCCCACCCAGAAGCGCAAGGCACACGATGCCGGCGCGCGTGAAGGCGCACATTACGGTTCCCGCGTGCGCCGTCCCTGCGCGCCCTCGGCCCCATCGGTTCCCGTCAACGGCTCGACCCAGCGCACCCGCGCGTCGGCGCGCAGGCGCGCCGCGAGCGCGCGCATCTGCGGGCTCACTTCGCCCGACTGCGCGCTTCCGAGCGCTGTGCCAGTGAGCGGCGCGATGCCGAATATTCCAGTCGTTCCCGGGCCCTCGACCACGCGCGCGCCGGCCGAGCGCAGCATCTCCTCCATTTCCCCGACCGGCAGCGAGCGCTCGAAGGCGACGTGCAGCACGTCGGGCGTGCCGCGCCCGCTCGTGGTGTGGGTGACGTAGCGCGGCTGCGACCAGCGGTAGGCGGTGGGTGCGAAAGCGGCGAGCCCGACGGCCAGCACGAAGCTCGCGGCCCAGGCCAGTCCCGGCGGCCGCCAGGCCGCCGCGAGCGCCGACGGAGCGCTCCTGCGGCCGACCGGCCGCAGCTCCTGCGGCTTCGCGGGCGCACGGCCGTCGATGCGCTCCATCAGCTTGCGCAACGAGGGTCCGGGGGCATAGGTCACGCGCTCCGGCTCGGTCAACACCTGGCACAGCAGATGCTGCCGCGCGAGCTCCTGCGTGCAGGCTGAGCACTCGCGCAGGTGCTCCTCCACACCGGCGCGCTCGGCGTGCGACAGCCGGCCGTTTGCGAGCCACGGCAACAGCAGCCAGGACTCCTCGTGAGGGCAAGCGCGGCTCGCCATCATGACTCGTGACGCTCCTGCGCGCCCTGGCGCACACCCGCTACCTGCGCCGTGGCCGCGCCGACGCCGGCCAGCTGCGGCAGCAGCTTCTGCAGTTTCGCGCGCGCGTGAAACAGTCGCGTCTTCACGGTGTTCACCGGACAACCCATGATCTTGGCGATCTCCTCGCAGGAATAACCCAGCTCATAGCACAGCTCCACCCCGAGGCGTTGCTCCACCGGGAGCTGCTCGAGTGCCTGTTCCAGCCAGTCGCGCAGCTCCTCGGTACGGAACGGCTCGTCACTGCTGGTGAGTGCCAGGGACTCGGCCTCCAGGTTCTGGTGTGCGAAGCGCGCGGAGGAGCGCAGCGCATTGCGCGCCTTGCGGTAGGCAATGCCCAGAATCCACGTCGAGGGCTGGGAGTCGCCGCGGAAGTCGCGTGCCTTGCGCCACACCACCCAGAAAGTGTCGTTGATGACCTCTTCGGCCAGGTCGAAGCGGTGCGTGAGGCGCGTCAGGAAGCGCGCCATGCGCCGATGGTACAGGTTATAGAGCTCCTCGAACGCCTTGCGGTCGCCGTTCGCAATGCGCGCCATGAGATCCACCTCACGCGCCACCGAGGCTGACCCGCGGTACGTCGGTTCCACCATGCCCCTGTCGCTGTAACCTTTCGGCTTCACTCCACACCTTTGCTACGGTAAGTGGCTCCCCGGCCGTCGCCGGTTCAAGGACCGCACCCGAGGACTATCCGCCGCGCGGCGCACGTGGTCAAAAGCGCCAGCTCAGGGTGCCCGCGACGCGGTGGCGCGCGATCGGATAAGGGAACAGTTCCCGCGCCTGGTTCTCGGCGAAGAAGTAGCCGATATCCAGCCGCCAGCGTTGCCGCTCGAACGCAAGGCCCCCGTTGCCGTACGCATAACCGGTGGCCGCCCGCCGACCCGCGCCGGTGCCGCTCGAGCGGTAGTACCCGGCGCCGCCGGTGACGAACAGCCCCTCACCGATCAGCCACTGCCCGGTCGTCTCGGCGATCCCCGCCGGACTGCGGCTGAGGCGCGAGTAGTACCAGTAGCGCACCGCATTCGGAATCACCGACAGCGACAGCGTCCAGCGGTCGAGCCAGGTGAGCGCGCCCGAGATCTCCTGGTAGTCGTTGGATGCCTCCTGAGACCCCCCCACGAAATAGCGGCTGCGCACGCTGAGGCTCGCGTTCCAGGCGCTGGCGAGCTCAACCCGCCGCCCGAGGTAGACTTCGAAGTCGTATCCGGCGTTCGGTTCCAGCGCATGATCGCGCGTCGAGGCCCAGGCGCCGGCGAAAGTGCCCTGTGGTGTGTCGGCGTGCACGTCGGCTTGCAGCGCCGCACGGCCGTCGCTCTCCGAGACCCCGCGGTAAATGTAATCGCTGGTGAGGGCGAGATTGCCGCCCCAGGCGAGCTCCGTGCCCAGGACCGTCGCAGCCGCGTGCGGCGCGGCCACTGTCATAAGTGTCCACGCCAACAGCCAGCGCGCCGGTGTGAGCTTGGCAGGGTGCGAATGAACCACGGATTGCCCTGTCGGTCGCTTAAGTTTAGAGCCATCCCCTTCGCCGGCCTATTGACCGCCAGGGGGTGGCGGGCCGGCCCTGAGGCTGCCGCCGGCGGTAGACGAGCCGTACCAGCCTTCCGGACGTATACTGATATATCTATGGAGACATTACCGTCGGCCGAAAGCGCCGCAGTGCGGCGCATTGTGGCGGACCTGAAGGAACGTCCCGGCCCGCTCCTGGAAGTGTTGCACGCCATCCAGGCGGCAGTGGGCTATGTTCCAGCCGCAGCCGTTCCCGTGGTCGCCGAAGGGCTGAACCTGTCGCGCGCGGAAGTGCACGGCGTAGTCACCTTTTATCACCATTTTCGCCGCTCGCGCCCGGGTGCCCACACTGTGAGCCTGTGCCAGGCCGAGGCCTGCCAGTCGATGGGCGCCACGGCCCTGGCCGCGCACGCCCGGCGTCGTCTGGGCATCGACTTTCATCAGACCAGCGCCGACGGGCGCTTCTCGCTCGAGCCGATCTACTGTCTGGGAAATTGCGCCTGTTCGCCCGCGGTCATGATCGACGGCCGGCTGTATGGCCGGGTTACGCCCGAGCGCTTCGACGAGCTGGTCGCAGACGGTGCATCCCCGCCATGACGACCCTGGTGTACATACCCGGTGACGCAGGCTCGCTGTCGCTCGGTGCCGGTGAGGTGGCGCACGGGATTGCCGCCGAGGCGGCGCGTCGCGGTGCCGCCGTCAAGGTGGTTCGCAACGGCTCGCGCGGCGCCTACTGGCTCGAGCCCCTGGTCGAGGTGGCGACGCCTCGCGGACGCCTCGCCTACGGGCCGGTGAAGCCCGGCGACGTCGCCGGCCTTTTCGACGCCGACTTCCTGAACGGGGGCTCGCACGCTCTGTCGCTCGGAGCCACGGAGGAGATCCCCTGGCTCAAGGGTCAGCAGCGTCTGACCTTCGAGCGTGTGGGCATCATCGACCCCACGAGCGTGGCGGATTATGTGACGCACGGGGGTTACCAGGGGCTGACCCGGGCACTGTCCATGGAGCCTGCGGCCATCGTGCAGGCGATCACGACTTCCGGTCTGCGCGGGCGCGGCGGGGCGGCCTTCCCGACGGGCATCAAGTGGAAGACGGTGCTCGATCAGCCGGCCGGGCAGCAGAAATACATCACCTGCAACGCCGACGAAGGCGACTCGGGCACCTTCTCCGATCGCATGCTGATGGAGGGCGATCCGCTGTCGCTCATCGAGGGCATGACCATCGCCGGCATCGCGGTGGGTGCGACCCAGGGCTACATCTATCTGCGCGCCGAGTACCCGCACGCGTTGCGCGCGCTGCGCACCGCCATCGCCGCGGCCCACCAGGCGCGTTATCTCGGCAGCGACGTCGCCGGCTCGGGCAAGCGCTTCGATCTCGAGGTGCGCCTCGGCGCCGGCGCCTATATCTGTGGCGAAGAGACCTCGATGCTCGAGAGCCTCGAGGGCCGGCGCGGAGAGGTGCGCGTGCGCCCGCCGTTGCCGGCAGTCAAGGGCCTGTTCGGGCAACCTACGGTCGTCAACAACGTGGTGACGCTCGCGAGCGTGCCGTGGATCATGCAGCACGGCGCACAGGCCTATGCGAACTTCGGCATGGGCAAATCGCGCGGCACGCTCCCCATACAGCTCGCGGGCAACATCCGCCGCGGCGGCCTGGTGGAGCGCGCGTTCGGGCTCACCCTGCGCGAGCTGCTGTACGAGTATGGCGGCGGCACGGCGAGCGGCAGACCAATCCGCGCGGTGCAGGTCGGCGGCCCCCTCGGCGCCTACATTCCCGCCTCCCAGCTCGATACCGCGGTCGATTACGAAGCGCTCGCCGGTATCGGTGCGATGCTCGGTCACGGCGGCATCGTGGTGTTCGACGACAGCGTCGACATGGCGCGCATGGCGCGCTACGCCATGGAATTCTGCGCCAT
>Ga0137418_10000982_pt1 | contig 26189 bp, 37 predicted proteins | sample CZODoug3_1_2_16f_FD_122242 | JGI IMG/M metagenome (GOLD analysis project Ga0137418, IMG submission 122242) | Vadose zone soil fungal communities from Angelo Coast Range Reserve, California, USA - CZODoug3_1_2_16fungal (Hybrid Assembly) | ecosystem: Environmental > Terrestrial > Soil > Vadose...
GCCAGGGACGCACGGAGGAGGCGCTGGCCTGGATTCAGCGCGCCCGCGAGCACGACCCGCTTGCGGTTTCCGGCGTCGAAATCGGCTGGATTCTATTTCACGCCCGCCGCTATAACGAGGCCATTCGAGAGTTGCGCGGCGTGCTGGCAGTACGGCCCGACGATGCAAATGCACTCTGGTTTCTCGGATTCGCGCTGATTGGCAACGGCCAATCCGAGGAAGCGATTCCCGTGGTCAAGAAGGCTGTTTCTCTTTTGCACCGCAGCCCAGGCTCCATCGAATTGCTGGCGACGGCAAAGGCGCACGCAGGGCGGCGCACGGAAGCGCTTCGCCTGATTAACGAAATGAAGCGACGCCGGCAGACGAGCTATGTTCCGTCTGGCGCTTTTATTAATCCTTGCCTGGGCCTCGGCGACTACGATGAGGCATTTGCCTGGTTTTAGCGAGCCTATCAGGAGAAATCAAACATTCTGCAATTCCTGAAAGTACACCCGCTCTTTGATCCCGTGCGCGGTGATCCCCGTTTTACGGACTTGCTCCGCCGCGTCGGACTTGACTAGGCGGGTAGCCCACCATCAAAGTGGTCGATGGTTTAAGGGCGAAAGCAGCAATTGCCACCGCCGGCTTTGCAGGACTCACAGTCAGCGAACTGCAAGGACTCGACTGGAAGGATCGCTATGGCGGCAAGTGGCACGTCGAGAGAAGAGTGGTCGATGACAGAACGGGCGACCCCAAGACGACAGCCAGGCAGGAAGGCGTTCCGATAATCCCGTACCTTGAGAAGATAACCACAGATATTGGAAGCACTTGGCATGCCCCTCTGAAGGACCGGTCTTTGGTAGATGGATGAACAACCTGAAGCGCGACCACATCACCCCTCAGTTAAAGAAAAAAGGGATGAAGGGGAATGGCTGGCATGCTTTTCGCCGCGGTCTCGCCACGAACTTGCATGAGATGGGAGTTCCTACTAAGGTTATACAGAGAGTATGCCGCCGCGCCGACGAAGCAACAACGAAGAAGCACTGCATCCACGCCACCGAACCGGGGGTGCGGGGCGGCATGCGAAAGTTGGAAGCGTCGATAAGACGCGTCGATAACACGAGCGACGCCAGAATATTGCACCGCAAGTTATTGATAACAAACAAGGCCGACGTAGCTCAGTTGGTAGAGCAGCCGATTCGTAATCGGCAGGTCACCAGTTCAAGTCTGGTCGTCGGCTCCATTCTTTTGCCCAATGTTTATGCGGCTTCCAGCGCGCCCCGGCTACTTGGGGCGTTTGGTTCTGGGCCTTGTTCGGGCCTTTTTGGCAAGGGCGTTTTCTAGGCGCTGCATGGCTGCCGCGCCCTTTTTTTGCGATTGCAACTTGATGTAGTGGCGTCTCGTGGTGCGGCTGTCACTGTGGCGCAGGATTGTGGCGGCTACTTCGGGGTCAACGCCAAGGTCGAACAGAACGGTTGCAAGGCCGCGTCTGAAGCTGTGCCAGCCGCGCCAGTGCTCGCGCACGGCTGGAAGAATACTCCTCGGATGATTCGGCACGCTGCTCCAATTCGTCCCATTCCTCGAGAAACCGCTCTATTTGAAGGTAGTTAAAGTAGGTATCTCCATACCAGTCAATTTTCGCAAGCACCCTCTCGGATGTCTCGTCAGTAGTGGGTAGGAGCCTATGTAAGAGGTTCTTCGGATCGTCAATTCTGTCAAGGAGTTCACCGTTGCAATCTGTCAACACAATGTTCAATCCCATCGCTTCTCCTCACGTAAATCTCAACCGGACACCCTCTCGCCGCAATCTCCCGAATCAAGGCGATGAAGTCGTCGGTCATTTGCTTCGGCCCGGCACCGATCTTGTTGTAGTTCTGGATCACCAACCTGTAGGGAACTTCGACTTGATTGATTGAGCCTGCGGCAATGCTGTCGTTCAGGGCATCGAGGTTTCTGCCGTGCCACTCGGGTGCGCCCACTGCCTGAAAGAAGGCGTCGTACACGTCGTCTTTGGTCTACCAGCTTGAGCCGTCGAGGAGAAGTTCTTTCATTTCTGTGCGCCGTAGGACCGCAGCAGAGCCGCTATTTCAGTCAGGCCGAAATCATCTTCCGCGTGCCAGAGGGCAGTCGTACCGTCGCACTCGCGCATGTCCCGTGTCACTGTCGTTACTGGCATTGGCGCTGAGACGCGATTGTGAGCTACGTGGCGATGTTTCAATAGCTATCGAATCCCGCCGTTCGATAGTCCTCTGAACAAAAGCCATGTTTTGTATGTGGATTTGATCTCGGCCTCTGACGTGTCGAACCAATTGCTCCATTCATCGGGTTCGATGCGAAACCCATGGCAGACTTCGTTTAAGCAGTTGTTGATTGCGAGAAAGCCGTTTCCGTTCTCGTCAGCGTCGTCAATCGTAGGCCACTGGTCAATAATGAGCTTCAGTTCGTCAGACCTCAGTCCTAACCGCGAGTGCTTTTCCCAGTCCTCGACGTGTGCCGCAGTCGCCTTCATGCACCGGAGCACGATTTCCTGATCTCTGGCTGAGAGCTTTTCAAATGCCATGTGAGCCGTCTGAGTTCTTTGCGTTCACTCAACAGCGCGAGAAACAACTGTGCACACCCACGCGCTAGGCTAGTGCGCAGAGATCAGGAATCCAACGACGAACGCCGCTGCGGCGAATCCCCACAACGTCTTGTTGTGGAGCAGCGGGAAACAATACGTTCGACCTGAGGCCACGGCGTGCAACGGAGTTCCGGCAGGCGGGGCGAAAGCAAGCATATAGGCTATGGTCACAGCCGTTCGCAAAGGCTTGATGTAGATGGCTGCTAAGACGGCTCCATACACAACAACAACCCCGAACATTCCAAATGCAACGCCTCGAAGCAGGAAGGTCATTGGCTTGCTCTCGATAATGGAACATGATAACACGGCGCGTGCACGTGACGGTCGCGCTTTCGTCAGCACTATCCATCTGATCGCGCATTGTCGCACCGATCTCTTCGAGCGGCCAAGAGGCAGGCTGGTGAGAGCATCGGCCACAGCACCCCGTCAGAAGGCAGGTTGTTGGATCGCGGTAGGGACGGTCATTGCTGACCGCCCCCCGCACGGACCCGGACGGGCGCTCGTTAGCGCATCCGGTTCTTATCGCGGATGACTGGCGGCGAAGCGTATAGCAGGATAGGGATGGAGCACGCGCGGTTGAGGAAGCCAGCGCGCGCCCAGTTTGAGCATGCGCATCCAGGGCATGCGCTTCTGACTGCGTCGGCACAGGGTGTGCCACCACAGACTGAGCACCCGCTCCCGGAGCATGCCTAGGCTGCCTAGGTTTCCTGGTACCGCGTGATAGTTGAAGTAACCTTGCACGACTGACTTGAGCCAGTTCCCCGTTCGGGGCACGGGATCGTGCATGCGCTGGCGGAGCTCCTGCTTAAGCTTTCGCAGTTTCGTCCTCAAGCGCTTGCGAATCGACATGCGCCTTACCGCAAACCAGCCATACCTATTCTTCCCGCTGATGTGCGTGAAGCCTAGGAAGTCGAACGTTTCCGGTTTACCTTCCCCTCTACGTTCCCGGTTCTCTTCGGCGAACCGCCCGAATTCGATCCGGCGCGTTTTGTCGGGGTGGAGTTCCAAACCGAACTTTCCCAGTCGTTCCCGTAAGTCCTCCAGGAAACGATCTGCGTCCGCTTGATATTGGAATCCCATGGCGGTGTCATCTGCATAGCGAATGACCACCACCTCGCCTTGCGCCTTGTTCTTACGCCAGGCGTTCACCCATAGGTCGAACGTGTAGTGCAGGTAGATATTGGCGAGGAGCGGTGAAATCACCGATCCCTGCGGACTCCCTGTCTGTGGTTCCGACCATTTGCCGTCCTCCATCACCCCTGCCTTCAGCCATTTCTGGATCAGACGTAGGATGCGGGGATCGGTTACGCGATGCTCAACGAACTTGACCAGCCAGCTTTTGTCGAGGTTATCGAAAAAGCCTTTAATGTCGGCGTCAAGTACGTAGTTCACCTTCCTCTTCAGGAGCGCATATGACAACGCATCGAGCGCATCATGCTGACTGCGCCCCGGACGAAAACCATACGAGAAGCCGAGAAAGTCCTCTTCGTAAATCTGATTGAGGATGGTAACCACAGCTTGCTGGACGATCTTATCTTCCAGGGCCGCGACTCCTAATGGACGTTGTCGTCCGTCTTCTTTCTGTATGTACACTCTTCGTGATGGCCTCGCTCGATACGCTCCGCGATGGATCCGGCTATGAAGATCCACTAACCGATCTTCGAGCCCGGTCTCATACTCCTGCCATGTGACCCCGTCTACTCCCGGTGCGGCTTTCCTCTTAAGCCAGTAAAAGCTTTCCCGGAGTAAGGCGATCGTCAGATGGTGGAGTAAGGCGGTGAACTTCATCTCCTTATGTTCCCTTGCTGCTTTCCGCACGCCCGGCAGCCCCTGTGACACGCCCTTCCCGCTCTGTGTCGGGGTCGTGTTAGGTTGCCGAACGTTCTCCTTGATCGGCGGCCTTCCCTCCCCACTCTCCGCTAACGGCTTGCCGTCTTTGTTCGAATGGTTCATAGGTACTATTCCGCCGTGTGACTCCTCCGAAACGTACACGCGGGCCGTGCGGCTGTTGCCTTCGCCCGCCGACCTGCTGTCTGGTTTGACGACAGGTGCCGCGGAGGTCTCCCGGTTCTCGTGCATGAAGTTTCTAGGCGTGTCTGGGGTCTTCGACTACGCCGGACCAAGCAGGAGCTCGCGCTATCGTTCCTGCTCGTGTTGCCTTCCGCCATATCAAGAGCGTCAGCGTCCGGATTGCATCTTTTCGGAGCTCGATACCCACCCCACCTATTCCCCTGTTTACGCTTCGCCGTGCACCTCACGATGCCCAGCGCAAAACTCGGGGCCGAGTAGATCGCTAGTCCTTTCTCGTAAGAATTTTGCATTCTCTGCTTCATGCCGGTTTATCCCGGCGCACTGAAATGACGATTTTACGCCAGTGACCCCTGCTCTGGCGAAGCGCATAATGTTGCCGATGCGTAAAAAGTGGTCATTCTCGTTGTTTGTGGGCCTGTTCGTTTTGAGCGGGCTAGTCGCTGCCGATCATCAAGAAAAGAAAAAGGCGACATTGGTTGAGACCCGCTCCGAACCACGCTGCTATGGACTGGACTGCCCTCCGTCGCCTACCGCTCCCAACATGGCTTTTTGTTTTCACGTTGGCGATGCGTACTACACGGCAACCGACCGTTCATGGGGGTTTCGTTGGACGAACAAGGCTATGAAGTTGCGAGCACTACAGGGAGAAGCTGTTGATATTGTCGTAACTGATAAGGAAATCAAAGTCGTAGGTCCGAAAGTGAAAGTACGTCTATGGGTCGAGCACAACGATTCACTTTTCAAATTAGATGGGTGCAAGCACGGATGAAATGTTTGCCTTGTTGCAATCGGCGATTACGCCAAGAAGAACACGTGCTCCATTGTTCACCTCCCTGCCCACAACCAAGTGTTTTTGGGCAATCAGAATCCCCCCTTTGCGGGGATGTGAAATCAAGCACTTGGGGAGGTGCGTGCAACTAAGGTTCTGGGCAAGCTAGCCAATGCCCTCTGAGCCGTTCCTTTACTGATGCCAGTCTCCCGAGTGATCTCGTGACTTCGCTAGTCTGATTTGGCCCCTTTCGATCGTTTGATTTGGCCCACCCTACTGAAAACCATATACCGTGGACTCTACTTCGGGCTCAGTCGGCCATGGGGAGCCCGCGTTTTTTTAGGGGCGGTTCGATGCCTGCGGCGCGAACCTCGGGGAAATCGAACTAAGTTTCTCCCAAGCCGCCTTTCCTATCTCGGCTGCTTTGTGCCCCTGGTCTTCCCGCTCCAAACTCTGCAAGCCTCGCAGGGCTTCACTGATGGCTTGGCGTTCTTCCGCATGCAGGCCGGGTAGGTGATTCAACTCCACCAGACGGTTGGCGATTTCTCCGCGCGCCTCAAAGATGTATCCCGCCACGAGGGCGTTTTCGAGTCCCCATATTGCTTTGCAGTATGCTTCCGGCCAGTTTGATTGTTCACCGTATAGACGAAGTTCGTAGCACTCTTCATGCACAGCCTGCCCGCGTTCATCCGTTTTAGCAGGTTCCAGGCGCACTGGCCTGCCGCATTGGACGCAGGTCAGGAATGAAATTTCTCCGCCATCCATGTTGCCCTCCTGGGGAGAGAGCCGCCAGTCAGCGCGCTCAACTGTACCTAAATAGCGTGACGCTGCCGCACATAGAAGTCACTACAGTTCATACTGTAGAGCACAAACTGTAGAGCACAAATCGGGGCAGGTAATGTAATCTACAGGTCGCGCCACTGCATCTGACTGAATGCAGCGCGCCATGGCCCGTCGAGTGGAAGATGAAATCCGGAAGCTGTGCAAGGAACTCCTAGCAGGCAAGGACGACGACCAGCAAATTCAAAAGCTGGTTGAACTGCGTGCCGCCTTACGCCTGCACATTGAACGCATGCGCGCTCGCGCGGCTGATTACCCCATCATCCTAGAACGGCGGCAGCAAGCGGCAATTCCACCAGCGGAAAGCACCGGCGATTGAGCCCTTGTGCTGCGGGGCTTGGCACCACCAGGGCGTTTCCGCATAATCTCACCATCCCTGCGCCGCGCCTCACTCCGCAGGCTCTTGCCTATCGTCAGGCAGCACGGCGCGGGATGTATAGCACCCGCTGTGGATGGGTTTGCCGTAGTCATCGGTGCGGGCCGTACGCAGGTCTAGGGGTTGGCCGCAAATCGTGCAGTTCAGTTGGGGAACTTCTACGTCCACATCGTCCTCCGTGGCGGGAAGGGCAGGCCAAGATTCTAACCCTGCGCCGTATCGAAGACAAACCGGGTGGATACCTGCAACCACCAAACCACATAACCCTACACCCTAAGTCACCCTACCTACTCTGGCCGCCAACCTACCGCTGCCAGTGACGTGCAGCCTGACGCCAATCTGGCCCAATCCGGGGCACTTTGCAACGCACTCAGGACGCTAATCGCCCCACTATTGCAACCACTTGCGCGGCCTGCACATGGGCGTGATCGTGTAAGTGCCTTGTTTGTATCAAGACAGCTCGCGTACTGGCCGGACGCTGCAAGTTGTTGAAAACTGAAGGAGGGGTATGCCCCTCTCTTTTTGTTTTGGAGAAGACGTGCAAACCGCGCGTTGTTTTGGAGAAGACGTGCAAACCGCGCGCCCGCTTTTTGTGCGCGTAAAAGCCTTGGGTTTGCGCCAGTTTCTTATGCCTTCCCGGCCCCCGGCGGCCCATTTAGGCGCGTTTCAACCCCGTAACGGCGCGCGATAGGGCGAAGGCGCGATAGGGCAAAAAGGCGAAACCACGATGGCACGAATAACCCACAAGAAGCAGGCCGCTTGGGCGGCCTTAAAGGCGGCCCCAGCCGCAGCGAAGCCAAGTTGGCAGCGTGCAGGCGCAACGGATTCCAGCGCAACGCCCCGGCTGACCAGCAGCCGCAGGATTTGCAGCCCCATTGCGGCTGCACAACACCCAGCCCGGCCCCTGCAAAACCAACGCGCCCGGCCTTCCTGATTGTGCCGCGCGTGGAGGGCCAATGAGCGCCCGTATTTCGGAAGCAGAACACAAGATTAAAGGCACGCGACCAACCCGTGCCGAAGACAACGGCGCAGATATCCCCGCTGGCCGTCCCAAGTTTCCGCGCACGCTGACGCCAGACGCCAAGGCAGTTTTTAAGCTGCTTGTGCGCCAGCTTGAGGCGCGCCGCGCCTGCACAGCCGGGGACATGCAAATCCTGCACGTCTTTGCCGAAGTGCATGTGCGCTGGGTAAGCGCGCGCAACAAGATTGCCGAGCTGGGCGAAGTCGTTGTCGATACCCGACTGGACAGCAACGGCGGCGCGCATGAAGTGGTGCGGAAAAACCCGTGGCTAGCCGTAGCGGAAACGCGCCAATCGAAAATGCACGCTATCCTGCGCGACCTTGGCCTCACCCCAACGCCCGCAGCAAAGTGAAACAGATTGGGGAACCGGCCAAGGCCGTGAACCCGATGGATGATTTCTTGCGGCAGGGCCGGGCAATCAGCCCCGCAGCCAAGCTGCCAGATTTGGACGACTTCGATGCGGAGGTAAAGCAGTGAGTGACCGTTCCCATATCCGCACGCTGGCTGCTGCCATTTTCGTGCAGCACAACGGAAAGCTGCTAATGCGTGACTGCTTAGGAATTGCTGAAGCTGCACTTTTCGAGGCGGAGCACGTTGACGCACAAGTACAGCGCGAACTAGACACTCAGGAAAAGGCGGCGCAGCCAATTAGACAGCTTACGAACAGCGTACAGTAAAACCCCAGCCCTAACAGGGGCAGGACATTGTGCAAGTGATGGTATGGAGGCCGAGAGCAGCGAATCCCCAGCGCCGTCACGCAGCATCGAGGTCCGTGTTGCTCCTGCTCACTTGCTGGGAGGGACTGCTTCCATCAGCCACGCAAGAGATTTTTTGAAGCTCTTCACGCCCTCATCCGCACCTTTGAAGTGCCCTAACCGCACAACGACGAGGTCGTGAGACGGAATAATCATCGTCTTCTGCCCGCCGGCACCTGACATGAAGTAAGCGCTCCTCGGCACCGGGTATGAGCCATCGCCGTTGATCCAGAAGAAACCGCCGTAAACCGGGTTATGGTCGGCTACCCAGGCCGGCGCCAGTGTGCTGACAAACTTCACGAATCCCTCGGGCAGGATTCGCTCTCTATTCCAGACTCCGTCCTGAAGATAGAGATTGCCCAGTCGCACCCAATCGCGTGCCGACGCGAACTCATATCCCTGCATGAGGAAGTTGCCGAACGGGTCCGTCTCCACGACCATAGTGCGCATACCGAGTTTGTCGAATAATGCACGCCGAGGGAATGAAAGATATTCCTCGCCACGCTTCTCAACTGCGAGCCGGATCAGATAGTTGGTCAAAACCGGGTCGGTGTTGCGATAACGTCCCACCTTCCCCGGCAGCCATTGCAGCGGCCGCGTGGCCGCGTAGTGGAACGAGTCCACACTGCCCGTGTACAGATAGAAGTGGTCGGCGTACGTGCCGGTGGGATCGTAATCGGGGTCCTCGGGCGCCTTAATGCGGAGTCCGCTCGACATGTGCAGCAAGTCGGCAATCCGGATCTCCGAGCGCAGGTCGTTCCGCTCCTGCCACTCCGGGATGGGCGCCGGCTGCCACAGTTCGTAGGCGCCCTGCTGGATCAGCACACCCATCAGGGTGGCGGTCACGCTCTTGCCCATCGACCAACTCTCGAGCGGCGTCTGTGTCGTGATTCCCGGCGCGTATCGCTCGGCAATCAGCCGTCCCCGCCAAGTCACCACGAAGGCCGCCGTCTTGGCATCCGGCGGCGCGAACGCCGCGTCCACGGCCTCCTTTACTTTCGCCATGTCGAGTTCGCGGGGAGGGGGTCCACTCGGCAGCACGTCGCCCATCGGCCAGGCTTGCTCTGAGGCATCCGGCAAAGTGCTATTAAGCCTGACCGGCTTGAAGCTGACCGAGTCCTTTCCCACCGGAAGAGACACGCAACCTTGATCGCCGAGGTAAACGGCCGTGCGGGTCACCCCGTTCGGCACGGCGACTCGCACCTGTTTGTGCTCCCGATCGACGACCGGCTTGCCAAGCTTTGCCCGCACATCGTATGGCGCAGTGAAGTAGCCGACATTCTCAGCGGCGAACTCGGGATCGAGTCCGGTGATGAATACCGCGGAACATATTACTTTGGCGAGCCCGGCCGCGTGGTGCACCAGCGGATCCCCGGGTAGAGCAGCATACGGGGTGTTCAGCTCCAGCGCCTTTGCGCGCGCGATCAGCGCCGCAGGGCTTGGCGCTGGATCCGCCGCTGATGGTGCCGGTTTTGCGGCGTCGGTCGTGAAATGCAGAGTCTGGGCACCGGTGACTACGAATGCCAACAAGAATGCCGTTACCAATGCTCGCATCAGATACGTTCTCCTGTTTCGGGCGCGCTTCGCAGAAGGCACGAGCGGGCAGCGCGCTGGCCGCGTTAAACGGGACTGGTTGTATGGATGAGAGGCGCGCTCACAAGTCGCAGATTTTGAGAGTAAATAGTAATTGCTCCCGTGTGGTCGGCAACCCGGAAGTAATTCAGATGGGCACCGAGCAAGATCAGTACCGGGAAGTCAGCGTTTTTTACTTCTTGGGTTGTTCCGGCCTGCCTGCGCGTTCGGCATGGCCCAGGTGGGCACACTCTTCTTGCTGCTCAGGCGTGATTGTCGTGGGGGTTTCACCGCCCGGTACGGAATTGCAGCGCATCGTATCCTCGAATCCGGGCGCTGAAAAAATGAAGGTCAGGCTGATGGTTTCGGAGCCAGTATTCTTCAAACTTATCCAGGTATTCGCCGGGACAAAGACAAGTCCGCCAGCGTGGAGATCGCGCTCCTGATCACCAAGCCAAACGTGAGCCTGTCCGCTGTGCACCAGCACAATTTCATCTTGGACCAAGTGCCGGTGCTTTGGTATGGCCGCACCGGGGGCAAGATCCTCGGTACCGGCGACGAGATGCTGAGAGCCGTTGTTTTTCGGGCTGACCTTTAGCATGAATTGGGAGGAAGCGGAAGCGGTGTTGTCCGTGTGGATGCGACGAGTCCGCAGCTCGCCTTCATTCTTTTCTAATAAAAGCGGCTTGGCATCAGCTTCTGCCCCTGGGACTGCGACGGATTGATTCGACTGAGAAAACCCACGGAGACCAACCATCATCAGCACAGCGGTTGTAAACACACTACAGACTACTTTTGACTTCACATCGTCACCTCGGCGAGTAGTCTACTCTCCTCAAGCAACTAACTTCCGATAGCCATAGCTATAGCTAGTGCTGTATCTGGAGCGTCCCCTGCATAACCGGTCACAGGTGCACGATCTGGGGCGGGCGCTCCAGATACAGCACTAGGGCTTATCGTGACTTTGGCGCGAGCGGACTCTCAGTCGATGCCCTTGGCGAAAAGGCGCCACGCTATGGATTGCGGGATGATGATATGAGAAGCAATGGCGGATGGAAGCTCGCTAGTGTAGCTCCAGCTATCGGGCGACCTGAGAAGCCACCATTGGCCACCGCAATCACCCGAAATCTCGACAAGCGGCGCTGTACCAATTGCGGCAACAACATTTCTGCAGGCATGCGGAAGAGCACGCAGAAATGTGCCGGTCTGACCGGAATTCTGCTGATCGTCGCATTGGCGTTTTCTCGCTTTTACGTCTCCTTGGGCGGCGACCGGTCTTCAGAGGCGCGATATATTCGGGGGTGAGCTCGTGAGGCACGCGTTCCCTTTATTTTCGTGACCAGATGGAAATCTCGTTGATTTTTATGCGCCCGTGAAAACGCCATAGCCTTTATTCCCCTTTACTGCGCGATGCGGTGAAAAGCTTGCAATGTTCGCAGATTTTCCAGCGACACCACGCCTCGCCACTCCTTTTCTGCCAGTTCCCAGGCCGCGGGATTGCGGTCTTCCCAGGACCAGGTAAGCCCCCACCCGCCATCGGATTTCTGTGTGGGGATGATGTAGTCCAGATTGGCGCCAACCGCCGTTTCCATTTCCGGATAAAACGGCGATTGCGGGCTGTGGACAAAGGTGAGCGGTTTGACGTTGTAACTGTTCCATTGTTTGGGATCCTGCACCACAACCACGGCCAGCACCCTCTTGAGTTTACGGACGGCATCAGTGCTTTGGGCGGGCGGCAACAAACGCACAAGTTCGATGAGAGATTCCATATCCGGCATCTGCATGCGTACCGGGGCGGCGGCTAGGTAATTCAGGGACGACTCCGTGATGCGCTTCATGAATCCCGGCGGCAACAGTGCCGGGTAGTTCTGCAAGTATCCCGCGAGCGCCGCCGTCGGAAACAGTGGGCTTTCCACTTCGCACTTTCCTGTATCCTCCCGGACCTCCCACCAGCAAGCGTGCGGCGCCGCATTCGCTTCTTTGGGTAGCGCATGCCAGATGCCGTGTTTAGCATCGAAACTTGCCAGCAGATATCTGACAACCGCCTTGACGTGCGGCTCACTTGCCGGCACCCCTAAATCCGTAAGTATACCCAGAGCCTTCATCGCCCCGAGAGGAGAGGAGCCGCACCAGCGCGTGTCACTCTCCAGGCAGGAAGCGAATCCTCCGTCACTGTTTTGGAACTTTGCCAATTCCGCAATCACCGCATCGCGGCTGCCGTGGGCGAAATAAAAAGCGAACAGAGCACGCTCAAGAGGCCGGGCAGTCTGGTTAATAAAAACTTCGGCCCTGGCAAATGCCTCGTGGCTGAGTATTGTTGGCTGTTTATCTGGAGTGCTACATCCTGCGACGCAGCACAACAACATTGTCTGCAACATCCCACAAAGTAACTGCTTCGCTGCCACTGGTCCCTTCCTTGAGAAAAACGGCCACGAGTCAAGCGCAGCAGGCCGTTGATTAATTTATTGCACAATTCAGAATTCGCGCCCTACGAACCCTCCCCACCGATACCTCTGACTACGCTTCAGGAAACGCCTCGCGACGTCCCCAGCAAGACTCAAGGTCCTGATGGATTCGCTACTTCCTTTCCTGTAGGGCTCTTGCATCCCCTACGGAATTCGGCGTAATCCTCGCCGGACCAATTCGCTTTTCGATTCAACAGGGGCTCGTAAAACTCCACGACACGCCTCACGTCGGCGGTGATGAGACATGTACTTTGCAGAACCGGGATATCACGTCGCGAGCCTTCATTTGTGCTTTGCGGATGAATCAAGCACGGTACCGCGAGGGCCAGAAGCATGGCCCCTGCCATGGCCGCGTGTGACGGGTGCAGTCTCATTTTTCGAGCAGCCTCTTCAACCCGTTCAGGTCGCGCTGCACAAATCCGGCGTCGGAGGCGAACTGCGCATCAGACAGGTTGGGCTCGCGAAAGAGAGTAAACAGCAACTCGCAGCCGCTGCTGTTGGCGATCAATCGCATGGGGACGTAAACGCGCTGGCCGGAGGGGCGGATGACGGTATGGTCAACAACACCGAAGTTGTTCCGCGGCGTGAATTGCACCGTAGCGACTCCGCCGTCCGAGTCGGCCATCCAGCCGCCCTGTGAGCGCCGGATGTTCCTGCCCAGGCCGAAGGCCCACTGGTTCCAGTTGGCGGGATCGACGAGAAACTCGTACACCTTGTCGAAGGGCCGGTCGATGCGCACAGTGATGGTGCGCGACTCGACCGTGACGGTTTGGGTGCCGGCGCCGATAACGGGCCGGCTGCCGCAGGCGCAGCTCAGTAATCCCATCACGACGGCGCGATGGACGATTCTCCGCAGTCTCTTCATGCATGAGACACTACAGGTGTCCAGCTACGGCTGTCTTGAACGAATCGGCCAATCCTCCCTGCGCCTGGGCGACGAATTCGCCCGCCGTTATACCGCTCATGCGCCGGACTTCGCGAGTCATGTGCGCCTGGTCTGCGTAACCTGCGCGCGCGGCCATGTCGGCTAGGTTGTGGTTTTCCGGTCGCGACGCAAGCCGGAAGAACCGCTGGAAGCGGAGCACGCGGTCCAGCGTCTTGAATCCGTAGCCGAAGGCATCCAGGCACCGCCGGCGCAGGGTGCGCTCGCTCAAGCCCACCTGCGCCGCTAGCTGATCGAGCCTGAGTCCCGCGGGCATGCAGTTGTCGCCTGCGGCCCGTCGCAGGAACGCAATCTGCGGGTCGGCGAGCCCGACGGCGGCCAGTCTGCCGACGAGAAAGGCTTCGAGGTCATCGGCCAATTGTTTCGCACTGCGACCCGCTGCGGCTCGATCGAGGAAGCGTGTGGCATCGTCCCCCCAGAAATCGGCAAGAGGTACTCGAACATTCACGATCTCACCCAGCGGCTGGCCCAGCCACGCAGAGGCCGCTCCGGGATGGAAGCGCACTCCTACAACGATCGCACCGCACGGCATGCGAGCGAGAATGGGCCGAGTGTCGGGGCCGGCGATGCAGAGTGTTTCGCCGGTCCAGACGATATCGACGCAGCCGTCGGGCACAACCTGCAGACATGCGCTGCGCGATCCCGAGAGGTCGTTGATCCACAGGCAGCGCACGTGCCCGCGCAGCGACGCGTGCGGAGCCCACTCGCGGTAGATGCCAGCGAATTGTGAGACTATGCCTTCCATCCGCTGAGCCGCCGCCGGTGGCGATCGGCCGCGATCCAGTGTATATCGAGGCGGCGAGCGGAGCTAATCGTCGGGTAATGTCTGAAGTCTGTGGCGATGGAAAACAGCGGGCTCTTGCCGCTGCGTCTCCGTAGAAATCGTCTGACATGGGAGACGAGGGCCAGAAGAGAGCGGTGGCGACGCCGTGTCAGCGCAGCATTTTCGCAGAGTGGAGACGTGGCTAGACTTCGAGAAACTGCTTGAGAGTCGCGGTAGTCCGAAGAATTGCGGGTGTGCGGTCTGTCGAATGAGCGTTCCATCGCATCGCGGGAAACGTATCGGTGGAGGCGCAAAACGGCGACAGTGAGAAAGTCCGGTTAGCCGACGATGGCGACGAGCTCAAGGACATGTTCGGCGAGCCCGATATCGCCGGTTATCGTGACTTCGGCGCGGGCAGACTCTCGGTCGATGCCCTTGGTGAAAAGGCGCCACGCAATGGATTGCGGGATGACGATGTGAGAAGCGATGGCGGATGGAAGCTCCTTAGTGTAGCTCCAGCTATCGCCCGACCTGAGAAGGCACCATTGGCCACCACAATCACCCGAAATCTCGACAAGGAGCGCTGTATCGATTGCGGCAACAACATTTCTGTAGGCATGCGGAAGACCGCGCAGAAAGGTGTCCAGAACCGGATGGTAGAGGGGCGGAGTCACAATGCCCGCCCGATTTGTGGCGAGGCGGATCTGCTCCTGATGGTGCCAGCGCTCGGTGAGTTCGCGGGCAGTGTCGAACCAGACGAGCGAAGTAGTTTCTCCGGCCCATGAGACACCGATCGCGGCGCGCGCAAAGGGGTTGAGCGATTCATAAAAATCTGCTGTTTGCGCGCATGCAAGCTGCATGATTTGTGTGAGGACGCGAGGGCTGAGGCGGCGGTAGACAGTGACGCCTTCGCGATTGAGCCGATTGACTAAGGTGACGAGGTGTTGGTGTGATCGGAGGTCCGTGCGTTCGACGCGGCACTGGTCGCGCCCCCTGGACAGTTTGCGCAAAGCGGTATCCAGCAGATGCGCCGCGACGTCGCGGACACTCCACTGCGGTGCGACAGTAGGCTGATCCCACTCATCGGAATCGAGAGCGGTCAGTAGCTCAATGAGGTGCTGATCGACCTGACGGATGATGGGTGCGCAGAGGATAGGTTCTGTGCCGTTGAGTTTTGCGTTCATGGTTACGTTTTCGGAACCTAATATTCTATCCGACCTTTTTTGAGAGCAAATGTGATGCTCCCCGCGAAGAACACGTGTGTACCAACCTCCGGCTGAACGGCAGCTACCGGTACCCGAAGATCCGGGAGTCGAGAAACTTATGGAATGGGTCCTCTTCCGTCGTTCGCCATTCGGCGCCGACACGCCACGTTAGTCCCGCATCGATTGTTCAGCATCCACTGCCACAGCACTACTCGTTAGGTAAGGGGGCTTGTGAGGCCTGTGAGGACACCTCGTAGTGCCGGACGCCAGCTTCCTTTTCGATCAGATAGTCGGAGTCGAACTCGTAGTACTTAGCCATGCTGAAATCGTCCCCTGCAAAACGCTTGATGGCGTCGGCGTCGTCCCAGAACGTCAGCATCTCGAAATGTGTTACATCGCCTTCTGTGCGATGCAAACACCACGCCCCGCGATTTCCGCGTGTTGCCAAATACTCGGGCAGCGCAATTGTGCGCATGAGGCCCAGATATTCGTCAGCCTTCGAAATGGGGACCATCCCGTGCCATAGTCGAGCGATCATGCCGCCCTTCCGTCGAGCGAGCGAACGCCGAGGAGAACATTCTCCAGCAACGACAGAAGCCGAGTGGCGCATGATCGGTCAGGGTCAAGTCCGGGATCGTAGATAGTGAGTTCAAGGCCCAGCGCTCGCGGATGGCGGGCGAGCGGAGTCAACAGATCTACCAGTTCCTCGATCGTCGGCCCACCCGGTTCCGGCGAATCCACCGCTGGCATGACGGTAGGGTTGATGACATCGGCATCCAAGTGAATCCAAAACCCACGCGGTTGCTCGCCCGATCCAGGTGATGTGAGCCGTTTGAGGGTTGCTGCCGCAACGTCGGCCACGCCGCGTTCACTGAGCGCGGTACCGGGAATGTCGAGTATCGGAGACGCGGCAAGCGCCGCGTGACCGTACCATGGTTCGGCAGCGTCGCGGCGACCAATCAAAACGACATCCTGGGCGCGAACGAGAGGCGCATCCCCCGTGAGCCGAGCCAAAGGTGTATCGCCGCGACCGACAGCCAAGGCGAGGCACATGCTGGCTACCGAACCTGTGTGAGACTCTTTGGGCGTCCCGAAGTCAGCGTGGGCGTCGACGTAAATAAGGCCCACCGGCCCTTGCGCGGTCGTCCGCGCACCCAAAAGGGATCCCAACACGATGCTGCAATCGCCGCCTAGCACGACTGCAAAACGGCCGTCGCTGGTTGCCTCCGCCACCCGCGCACCGAGCGTCCGGCAATAGGCGCCGACTTCGGTTTCGTTCCTCGCCTGGCCCACTGGACGCACGTAATCTCGATACGCTGGCGGGATGACATCGCCCAAGTCGCTGGCCCCCAAACGTTGCACGAGACTAAGCTCGCGGAAAACTCCCGGGGCACGATCGAGGTGCCTGGGTTCGCCGCTGTCGTAAGTACGAATGCCGATGCTAGTCGGTGCGCCCACGATTGCGATGCTACGGTTCATGGATTGACTCCTGTTCTCACCATCCAACTACGTTTAGATGGTAAGAGGACAATCGTAGCAGTAGCTATACAACCTGTCAAAAGGCTTTTGATGGTGATAAACTCTGGGAGTGGCTCAGAGCAGGCGACATCAGTTCATGCTGGTAGGAGGGCATCCGGCCCTCGACTTCATCAACACGGTGCACGACTGGACCGTATCCGCGCCCCACGACTACCTCAGTGAATTCGCCGACGCCGTCCGCTTTGGGGAAGCGGCCGGGCTCCTGACCCGAGCGGACACCTCGCGCCTCCGACGGCGGGCGGCACATATTGAACTGACGCGACTGAGAGAGCTTCGCGCGTTGTTGAAACGGATCTTCCAGATGCAGCTCTCCGGCCAAGCGCCTAGCAACGCGGACCTCTCGAAACTCAGCGCTAACCTTGCCGAAACCGCTCACGCAACCCGGCTCATAGCGGCGTCTCGAAGTCACCGCTCCCTTCAGATTCCGATAAGACGCGAGATCACGCGGGAAAGGGCCGGCGATGCACTCCTGCGTCTCAGAATCGCGGAATCGGCGGTCGCGCTGCTCGTGTCCGATGCGATGTTGAGGGTCAAATCATGCCCGACCTGCGGTTGGTTCTTTCTTGATCTCAGCAAGAACCGGTCGCGCCGCTGGTGCAGTATGGACGCCTGTGGCTCGGTCGCGAAGGCGCGACGCTACTACCGTCGTTTGAAGGAGCGCACCAATCCTTGACGCGGACGACCTGCGCTCACTGCGAATCCCGGCAACGATCATTCCTGCGGAAATTTTCCTCTCGGAAGAGGAACCGGTCGCCAGGCCAAGATCACTACTCGAGATGGCCTCTGATGCGCCGGACGTTGGAATGGCGAGTACACATTCCTCCGCCTCGCCATAACGCTCGCAAATACTCTGTTCGCGAAAGTGATTGAGGCGAAAAACTTCAGACGAGAACATTCTTGGATCGTATCCTGATTCCGAGAGAGGGTTTGCTTGGCTGATCGTATTGTGCACATTGCGGAGAGGCACGCGGTAATGCCGATCAGTCGTTCACGCCGGTCCGCCCCTGGCAACCCTTGTCCGCGAAGGCTAGGTACCAGGGCAACTTCCAGTTTGGGAATGAAGCTTCCTATGCGCCTTGCATGCCCGAGGTGCGACAGCCGTTCCAAACTATTTGGTAGCGCGCGTCTTTTGCCGTGAGCTCGGATTTCCAGTTGTTGTGTGCCTACTGGAGAAAACGCGGGATAAAGAGCGCCTGCCCGGTTCAGGATCGCCGGTGATCAGGTAGGCGAGCACAGCTCCTTGGAAGAGTTGCAGGACCTCCTCCACGATAGATTGATCGGGCAAAAACTTCATGAGCAGCTCGACCCACAGCCGCTGTTGTTCCGCATAAAAGGCCTTTGCTCTTGCCGAGCCATTCCAAGCGCGGCGGGATAGGTCCATTACAAGGAGCAGGACACCCTTGGCGTTCGGGACCGTGGTTCGCTCCCAGAGCGCTGTCACGACGGTTTCCGCAGACACACCCGGGGGGAATGACTCGGGGGCAAACTGGACCCGCAATCTCTCCTCGAGAAGGGTCATCGCTCTCTCCTCGATGTTTTTGCGGCCGGCGAAGTAATGTACCAGCATACGCTTGCTGATTCCGATACCGGTTGCCAATTGGTCCAAGCTGAGATCAATCGTCCCGGCCTCAATAAACGTGGCCAAACATCGCTCCAGGAGCTCTTCTTGCCCGGCGTTTCTTTTTCGTTGCGCTCTCATGTACCATATGGTACATCTTTTATGTACCAACTGGTACATCATAGCACTGGAGCAGAGCAGATGGAAAAACAGGACGTGGCACTGTTGCTTGTACTCGGTTTGATCATTTGGATCGTTGGGACGATCTACTACGCGAATCGTGGTCCAGCGATATTCGAGACCACGAGTTTGCACTATTGGAGCGCCTTCGCATTGTCACCGATTGTCTCAGCAGTTCTCAGCATTGCGATTCTTCGATGCCGGCATATCGCCCCTGCGAATTGGGCATCGGCAATGCTTCTGCTGGCGATACCGGGAATGGTCGGCGAAGCTGTGGTGCTTTCCAATCTTGCAATCTTCATGCCGAAGCTACATGCCACGTCAGGAGGAAGGTACGGAGCATTTCTGTTTGCCACCTATGCACTCGTGCTGGGCGTAGCCGAGGTGGTCGCCTTAGGAGCAATGCCGTAGCTGGGTGGTACGCGCCCTCTTGGGGAGCAGCAAAACCACGCTTGCCAAGACTCACTAAGCAATTCCCGCAAGGGTCACGCCACCGTGCAAGCTCCCAGTTCTCTGCCCAATCAACCCCACGGCGTAGGGCCCCGCAAACCCTCCGAGGTTTGCGATCGAGCTGACCAGGGCGATCCCCGAAGCCGCAGAGAAACCGCTGAGAAATTGACTTGGCAATGTCCAGAATGGTCCCGAGGCTCCGTAGATTCCAACCGCGAGGAGGGAAAGAAGCGCAACGGAAACAGGAAGAGAATGAGATGCACCGAACGACAGACAAGCGATTCCTCCAACGATTGCCGGAGCCGCAGTGTGCCATCTCCGCTCAAGCCTCCGATCTGAACTTCTGGAAATAGCAATCATGAGTCCCAGACCCACTGCGCTAGGGATCATCACCAGCAACCCAACCTGTGTGTTGGAGTAGCCGATCGCCTCCGCCTTAACAATCTGTGGCATCCAAAAATTCGCGGTGTAGACGGACGTGCCCACAGCAAATGCGACCGCTGCCAAATGCCACACTCGTCCGTGAATCAGCGCCCGCACTGCGGAAACCGACTGCGCACTGCGCTTACCTTTCCAACTTGCCAGCCCCACAAATACACATGGTCAAGAATCATGCCGGACAGTGGCGCTCCTAGAATGCTAGCCACAGGAATTCCTGTAATGAAGAGGGCAACGACCTGAGCCTGCTCGCGCTGCCGAAACCAGTACGTAAGGTACAGAAGGATTCCTGGGAAATAGCCTCCCTCAGCCAGTCCTGGCAAAAAGCGTGCAACGTATAACTGATGCGCGTCATGAAACGAGCCCGGTCAGCGCAGCCAGAATGCCCCAGGTGACGAGGATGCGCGCCAACCAGACTCGCGCTCCAATTTTGTGCAGTGCCAGGTTGCTTGGAATTTCACATATCGAATAACCAACGAAAAAGATCCCCGCCAGGAATCCGAATTGCTGGATGCGAATGCCAATCTCCTTGTTCATTGTTCATTGTTAACGCGGCGAACCCAATGTTGATGCGGTCAAGAAAGGCGACAATGTAGAGCAGCCATACGAAGGGAAGAATTCTGACCTTCAGCTTAAAGATGGTACCGGCTTCGAGGGACGATGAATTCGCTAAAGATTCGGTCACATGCTCACCACGAAAAGAGCGATAAGGCGGCAATTCTAGGAGTCAAGGTGAGGCACGGTCAACAGCGCTCTCCTACTCAGCGATTCGCGGGCGAGAGCTAACCGGAAGAAACCGAACTACGTTTTAATGGACCGCCACTCAGTCCGGAATCGAGAAATTCCTTATCTCTCTATGACCGGCGAGCCGAGCATCATAGCGCCGGACATAATCCGGAACAGTGACACCTTCGACTAATTTGTCGTCTGGTATAGGCGGGCGGGATTTCATCTCCAGCGGCAATACCCCAGCCCATACCGGCATCCCATAGTCGCTTTCGTCGTCCAGCGGCGGTCCCTTTCGTACCTTGGATGAAGCCTCCTCGATCGCGAATTCAAGCACCGTTGTCGCTTTCAACTCCTTCGGGCTGGGTCGGCGCACATCCGCCCATCGGCCGGCAATGAGATGTTCGGAGATAACGCGCAAGGACTTGACCTTGTGCTCTGGATCCACGACCCTCCGCGCGGTTCCAAATGCGACGATGGAACGGTAGTTCATGGAATGATCGAAGGCAGAGCGCGATAAGACCAATCCATCGACGAGAGTCACGGTCACGCAAGCCGCGACCCCAGTCTCAAGTTCTCGCAGCATGCGACTGGCCGCTGAACCATGCAAGTAGAGCCTTTCTCCATCCCGGCCATACAGCGTGGGAATGACAAACGGCTGTCCATCCAAGCAAAAGCCGACATGAGCGAGAAAGCCCGCGTCCAAAATCTGGTTAATCGTTGCCCAGTCGTGCGATCCTCTGTCGGGGACGCGGCGGAGTTCAGTGCGTTTTGTCAGATTCATCCTTCACCCGCGTCTGGTCCGTGATCCAGTTGACGTCCCAGGTTTTGCCCCATCCTCCGAGAATGACTGCTCAAAGTGGGGCATATCCTGCGAAACTTGGGGTCATTCTTCGGTCGGCATCGGAAAATGTCTCGTCCGCCCGCTCGGAAATTGGCCTCATCGTAAATCAGAACGACTTTTGAGGGAGGGGTCCATCGAGCACGTGCAACTGGGTCGGCGAATTCGGAGAAGACTCGCTCAAAAGGTACACGGTATGAGCGCTCAACAGTGATCGTGCCGTGTTGTGGTTTCTCGTTCATGGTCTCAGCTCGTTGGAGAGCAGGCACTCGCTATCAAGGGACGATGCAAAGATCACTGGGCCCGCTGGAACTCCATGATCCAATTCGTTTCCCAAGTCTTTCCAGCATCGGATGACAAAGCCTGTTCCCAGCGCGCGGATGTGGGTGTGATCTGCGACCAAATGAATCGCGTGCGTGTCGGTTTTCCGTCGACCGTACCGTCGGAATAGAAGGTACCGACGCCGTCGTCAAAACGGCCTATGACCGGCGGATCGAGGGCGCCGAAAGGATCGCGCCCATCAATCCACCAAATTGCCCATTGCGCAGTTTTCGGGTCGTACGCACGCAGCGCGACGCCATGAGTAACACCGGTTGGCTTGCTGAACGCATGGTCTTCCACGTTGGCCCAACCGTCCATGAGACTTCGATTGCGGCACGTCCCGTTGAATTCCAACCATTGACCACTGTCGGTTGGACGCTTCACCCGATGATGGACATGCCATTCACCGACTTCAAAATCGAAATCGTGCAAGCCAGTTAGGTTGGCGGCAGCAACCGGCCTGGGCTTGGAAGTATCTTGGGAATGTGCGGGGGCAATCGAACAAATTGCAGCGGCCAATATGCCGGCGGCGAACGTGGCGCGGAACCTTTTCATGGTATTGCTCATTTCCTTGTCTTCCGGGTGCCATAGGTTTCGGAAGGCGCGAGATCTCGGGCACCCCGAGAAAGCCCCGTGTCTGGGATTGGGTTCATCGTTGCTCAGTCGTGCGAACCTTAGTCGGGGATGCCGTGGACTTCAGTGCGCTTTGTCAGGTTCACCCGCCACTCGCGTCTGGTCCGTGATCCAGTTGACTTCCCAGGTTTTGCCCCCATCGTCCGAGAATGACTGCTCAAAATGCGGCGTATCGGTATTGGTATTTGTCCAAACAAATCGACACAGGATGGATCTGCCATTCGGGCCGGACGGTTCCGTGTCGAAGAACTCGCCGCGTCCATTTTTGAATTCACCGATCGTGGGGGCGCCCATGGCACCGCTCTTGCTGGTCGCCCAATAGAGGCTCCATTGGTGGGTTTGGGGATCGTATAGACGCAGGGTCATACCTTCGATGTGGCCGCCAGCCGGGCTATCGGTTTCGAACTCCTCCAGATCGGCGCGGCCATCCCAAACCTTCCGGGTAACCGAGGTACCGTCAAATTCGACCCAGTTCGTGGAGCCGGCTAATCGATGATCGAGGCGCTTCAGGTGAATCTTCCAGGTGCCGATCTCGAAATCAAAATCGTGTTGTCCATCATGTTCCGGGGCAGCGGGTTGAACGCTACTTTTCGCTGCGTCTGCATTCTGCTGTGCAAGTCCCTGCAGGGGATGAAAGGCGACAACCAAGCTGCACGCCATGAAATAAGCCCGTAGGTGTTTGCTGTTCATCATTGCCTCCGTTAGTTTGTCTGTCGATCCTGTTTTGTCGGCGAAATCCGCAAGTTAACCCGTGATCTTCCGCGTGAAATCAATCACCCAGTGTCTGGTCCAAGTTTTGCCGCCATCCAGGGAGCGGTGACTCTCCCAGTGGGCAGACCGCTCGGTGATCCCAGACCAAGTCAGCCGCGAGAGAACGTGGTGCCCAGTCTCATCCTCCCACTGACCGTGGAGATCGATGGCATTGCCTGCAAATCGCCCGCGCCAGACCAGGAAGCCACCCGGCGCAGACGTGTCCGTCCAGGTATGTTCCCACTGGGAGGTTTGCGGATTGAAGGCGCGGAGACCGAGGCCCTGGATGGTTATTCCCAGATAGGGTCCCGTGAAGAATTCCAGGAAAACGCAACCATCCAGGACCTTGCTGGCCGTCATCGAACCCGGTCCCTCGCCCCAGGATCCATCGGGCAAAGGAAAGCGGCAGACAGCGTTCCACTCGCCCTCGAGAAAATCAAACTGTTTTGCCTCGGCGTTCGTGGTTTCGGAAATCACGTCTTGCATAACAACCTCCCAAAGCGGTCTCGGCTCAAGTTCGTCATATCCCAATCGCGCGATCCCTGGCTGGGTCCGCCGCTGAGGTCAATGCCCTGGATCAGATTTGTTTTTCACCCGTGTGTCTGTCGCCATCCAGTTGACTTCCCAAGTCTTGCCTCCATCGTCGGAAAACGCCTGTTCGAAGTGGCACGAATTCGGGGTGATATCCGAGATAACGAATCGCACGAGAATGGCTCGGCCGCCCAGTGTCTCCTGGTCGAAAAACTCGCCGCGCCCATTCTTGAATTCGCCGATCGTGGGTTGACTCAGCACACCGCTGTTGCTGTTGGCAAAATTGAGGCTCCACTGGTGGGATTCGGGATTGTAGAGACGCAGGTTCAAACCTTCGAAGTGACCTGCTGCGCCCTCGGCTACGAGTTCCACCAGATTGGCGCGACCACTCCAAACCGTACGAACGACGCTAGTGCCCTCATATTCGACCCAGCTCGTGGAGCCGGTTAGCGGATGCAGCAGACGCCTGAGGTGAGTTTTCCAAGTACCAATCTCGAAGTCAAAATCGTGTTGCCCATCCCGTTCGGTGGGTTGAAGTGCGTTTGTCGGTGCCTCCGAATTCTGCTGTGCGAGTCCATGAGAGGGCTGCACGATGACAACCAAGATGCCCGCAAGGACACAGGTCGAAATGCGTTTCAGCGTGTTCATGAGTGCCTGCGTGCCATGAGCATGCAGGGAGATTAACTCTTATCGTGGCTTATACAAATGGCCACTTTCCTGTGATACGATATGGCCACTTCAAATAAGGTTTATCGCGATGAAGCGAGTCTCCGCAAGCTTTCTACCACCGATTTCATTGGACTCCAGCACAAAGATCCCGATCTACCGCCAATTGTACAAATGGTTTCGGCGAGCCATCCTCGCGGGTCAGTTGCGTCCTGGACAACGCGTGCCTTCGACGAGAAGCCTCGCGGTGGAACTCAAAGTGTCGCGCATACCGGTTTCTGGCGCGTACGAACAATTACACGCCGAGGGATACTTCGAGACGTTTGTTGGGGCCGGAACGTGCGTATCAAGGTCGATCCCGGACGACGCTTCAAGGCCCACGATCGGAAAAATGGCGGGTGCCACGCGGGAGGTGTCTAACACCAAAGCTCTGCGCAAAGTTTCGCAGCGTGTAGCGCTGATGCGCGTGCCCGCACAAACTTGGTCGAATAAACTCGTTGCATTCCGGGTGAGCCTACCAGCACTGGAACATTTTCCGACGGGAGTGTGGTCCCAGCTGCTCCATCGCCATTCGCGAAAACCTACAAGACAGTTGATGGCTTATGGGGATGCAAAGGGACACATGCCGCTCCGGGAAGCGATCGCCGAGTATTTGGGCGCGGCTCGCGCGCTGCGATGCGAGCCGTCCCAGATTCTGGTAACAACCGGATCGCAGCAGGGCTTACAACTCTCGGCGCAGGTTCTGTTGGATACAAATGAGCAGGTGTGGATCGAAGAGCCTGGATATCCTGGAGCACGCCAGGCCCTGATGATGGCTGGGGCAAAGCTTGTTCCTGTGCCAGTAGATCATGAGGGTCTAGACGTTGCCGAAGGAATTCGCCGCGCTCGCAGCGCGCATGCCGTCTACATCACTCCATCGCATCAATATCCGCTGGGTGTGACCATGACCGCTACGCGACGAATGCTGCTGCTCCATTGGGCCGTGCGAAGCGGCGCTTGGATTATTGAGGATGATTACGACAGCGAATACAGGCTGGGAGGCCGCCCGATTGCCTCACTGCAAGGTTTAGACACGGACGCGCGGGTGATTTACATCGGTACATTCAGCAAAGTAATGTTTCCCGCGCTGCGCCTCGGTTACGTGGTTGTTCCCAAGGACTTGGTGGACGCATTCGCCACGGCGCGAGACGCTACCGACCAATTCTCATCCACTTTATATCAGGCTACGATGACGGATTTCATCCGCGACGGACACTTCGCGCGGCACATTCGCAGAATGCGCATGCTCTATATGCAGCGACGAACAGCGCTGGTCGAAGCAATTCGTCAACGACTGAGTGACAAACTCACGGTGATCGGCGCCGAAGCGGGGATGCATCTGGTGGCGCTGCTCCCGCAGGGTGTCAGTGACGTGGCGATTTCGTTGAAGGCCGCTGAGATGGGAATATCAGCTATGCCTTTGTCATCGTGCCATGCGAAACCGCCTCTGGTGGGTGGTTTGATTCTCGGCTATGGCGGCACTGATGCGCGCCAGATTCATGATGGGATACGCAGACTCGCCATGTGCTTTTGAGAAGCCACGAAAAAGCATGATCCAGGCACAGTCGCAACCAGTAGCCGTCTTAATTCAAAAATCGCTTCTCCCAGACTGCTCCGAAGACGCGTGCGACCAACCGACCGTTTGATTCTCCAGGACGGAAGATCGATTGCGCACGCCGATTTTCTGCCCGGTGGCCGCCTTTTCGCATCGCGTCGGGCGCAACTGAGGACACAGCCAAGGGGCGCACTTTGGGTCGCCTGGATTTCCGCTTTTCGATTTGCTCTTCTTGTCCCAGCCGCCGAGATTGAGAGCGACAGTCGTGCAGGCGGCGCGCAATTCATCCGCAAGAGCACGGTCGACCATGGTCCGCGATAGCTGCGAGTGTGTGCAAGCTGCTTTATGCTTTGGGCATGCTGGTGCCAGGTGATGGTCTCGGTGAGCACTTTAGCGGTCCGTTGACGAAGTCGGGCTACCGGGACATCTGCGATCCTTGCTCGGCACACGTCCTAACGCTGGCAGTTACTCGTCGGGAACCCCATCGCACTGGAGATCTGCGAATTGCATCGTCATTGAATATTATTGAATAATTTCAATGAAATGAATACAATTTGGCGCATGGGTGGGGTCGGGCAACGCCACGTCATTCGGAGTGAGAAGCAGTTAGCCGCCCTGACATC
>Ga0137418_10000983_pt1 | contig 26145 bp, 20 predicted proteins | sample CZODoug3_1_2_16f_FD_122242 | JGI IMG/M metagenome (GOLD analysis project Ga0137418, IMG submission 122242) | Vadose zone soil fungal communities from Angelo Coast Range Reserve, California, USA - CZODoug3_1_2_16fungal (Hybrid Assembly) | ecosystem: Environmental > Terrestrial > Soil > Vadose...
TGGTGGACTGAAGATCGATCTGGTGGAGAGAGAACGTCTCACTGACCTTGAAACCGTTTGGGATCACCGGCTCCGCCGCGGCCGCAGCTCGATGTATTTCCATTGCTGCAGCTCTTGGTCCCGCCGGAACTGCTGCGCCAGGGAGTGAAGTTCTCCGGGTTCCTCCGCTAAAGGATCACAGTGGTCCGAGAACGGCAGAGAACCAAGCGTCGTCCGGTCTGCCAACGGTCGATACGGCAGAAGACCCAATCGTTTCTGAGTTCGGTGCCGGGCGGTGACGTCGTATAGACGAGAGGCTCGTATCCGTAAGTCCGCTGGAGCGCATCAATCCATCCGCAAGAGTGAAAGACAGATGCGTTGGGATGTCGGTGAAGAAAATCGAGCCAACGGGGATCGAGCAGCCAGTTAATCGTGTACGTAGTCGCGTGAATCGTTCCGCCTCCACGCCGCACACAAGCACCTCTATCCTTGTGGCGAAAATGTTTCTTAGCGTGGAAGCAGGTCCGTTGGCACATCCTGGGCACCGCCCGTCAAACGGCCGGCAACGTCATCGTTCGAGTACAGCCGGATAATCACGGTGTATTGCTTCGTTTCACTTACGCGATTGAAGTTTCGCGTCAAGGCAGCCTCGATGTGGCGGCTGGTCTCATATCCCGGCACCCAGTCATCCGGGTACAAGACGAACCAAACCCGCTGATGTTGTACGACCATCGCGGATATTTGATCATCGCTTAGCGGCGGGAAATAGCTTAGGGCCCGAGGATCCGTGTCCTGATTCTTCAAGTCTGGATAGGCGAGATCGAGACCTGAAGATTGAGTGGGAAGATGATCCTTGTCCCGGTAATATTCAAAGAGCAGCCGCCCGTGAGCCACGCAGAACACGGCGCCGTCCCCGGGGCGTTGGTGCGACACAATGTAGTCCGTCGTGGCCTTCCATTCCTGATACTGGATTCGATAACGATAGTATTGCGGCAGTCCAGCGAAACTGGTGATGAGAATGGTTGCAAACGCAGTCACGGCGAGCCAGCTTGGCCGTAAAGCCCCAACACCCTGAGCGGCGATCAGCACCAGCGCGGGAAGACAAATCAGCAAGTACCGATTAATAAACCACGACTGAACCAGAATCGAGAAGCCGAGAACAACCGCGATCGGCAGAAACAACCATACGAACAAAAGACCCTGGCGCCAGGTCTCCGCGGACGGCTTTGCGGACAACCAACTTCTGATGGCAAGTGACAACGTGACCAGGCAAACCACACAGTAGATGGCAAAAAGCGCCTTGTTGGCGATATTGTGCCGAATCTCGATGCCGTAGTAGTTGGCGTTCCCCGCCAGCGAATAAAAAAGGTCGTAGACTCGCCGTACGGTAGGCTGCGGGATCCATTTAAAAACTACAAACGGAGACCGCGTTCGCTCGAAAACCAGCATCCCCAGTGGCAGTATGCCAAGCCCTGTGGCAACCGCTGCACTGATCAATCCTTTCCACGGAACATTGCGCCGGCGCAGAAACACGAGTGATGCCACATGCGCCGCAAGCACAAGGATGGCGAAAATGTGCGCGTATACGGCCAGCACACTCGCCAACACATATCCGACCCAAGACCACAATGCTCCCTTCTCCACGTACCGAACGAAAAACAGAGAAGAAAGCCCCACCAACAACACAACCAGGCTGTAGGCGCGTGCTTCCTGCGAGTATTGAATGTGGAACAGGTTCACGGACGTCAGCGCGCTCGCTAGTAGTCCGACCGACCTCTGGAAAAGTTGACTGCCAAGAAGGTACATCACAGGAATCAGCGCAACGCCGCAGACCAGCGAAAATGCCCTGACGGCCGCTTCACTCTGTCCCAACCACATCCAGAAATGCAGACAAATATTGTAGAGTGCAGCGTTCGGGTCCTGGGTGCGCGCGCTCCATAGGACCGAGTACAGCGGCATGCGGGCCACGACCACGCTCCACATCTCATCAAGCCACAGGTTCTTCGCTCCGAGACAGTACAGACGCAGGACGAGACCGGCCAGCGTCACGCCGCCAAGAATGGCCAAGGCAGATCCTCGTCCCAGCAACTCCACCGATGCGGTGGGCACACGATCGGCGCTACCTGACGAATCGGCCATGGCGAAATCAGATTCGGTAGAAGATTCCACAGCTTCGCGATCCAGTGCGTAAGTGTCGAACTTGGGTGTCATATTCTCAGTAAGACGTAAGAAGCGATTGCGTGATCAGCCGTTCTCATGCGACCTGGTTTGAAATCGCCAAACGCGTTCGCCTTTGCACAATTGCGAGCAGCGCCGTACGTAACTGCTTGTCCAACATCAGCAACGCCGTCAAACCGCATACTCCCCCGATGATGACTTGCAGGCCCAGCTGGATGGCGGGCCTGGTATCGCTCAGCATGCGGGACGGGTACAGCAGATACACGGATACGAATACGGCCGCGGCGGATGCAACCGAAGGGGCGATCGACTTCAAAAGATCTCGCACAGAGATTCGACCCAAGCGCAGCAGGAGATACAGAAAAACAGGCGTCACCAGGACCGCTCCCGTGGCGAAACGGGCAAGGGCTATGGCATTCACCTGCCACTCTACCGTCCTGCTCCGGGCCCACACGCCAGCGGCGATGAGCAGGCCGGTTCCGATCAAAGTCCGCGTCCACTCCAACGCCGCGTGGTGATGAGGGCGGGACAACGCCTGCAGAAGCGGGCCAGTGAACATCACAAACAGCATCAGCATGCCAAGGACGCTCAGAATCTTCAGCACGCCGGACGCAACTATCCACTTCGAACCCATCAAGTTCATGGTCGTGTCACTCACCACGAAAAGCCCCGCCATAGCGGGCAAGGTCACGGTCGCGGCCATACGGATGCAGGTCATGATGCTTCTGCGTAATTCGTCGGGCTTATCCTGCAGACGCGAGAACTCCGGCAATGAGACCGACTGAATCGAGCTTGTCGCCACCGAGGTTACGGAACTCACGAGTCTTTCTGCGATTCGGTACAGTCCAACAGGAATGGGACCAAACAAGGTTCCCATCAGAATCGCACCCGCCTGAGCATCAAAGAAGATGGCGAGTTGCGAGATGAAATTGGATGTGGAGAATCCCATCAATTCCCGCAGGTGCTTCCAGGAAAAATGAACCCGAGGTCTCCATCGTCCTTGTTGCCACAGCAGTCCCAGAGCAGAGATGTCCTTGGCGATTTGCTGACCCACTAGCGCCCAAACGCCATATCCGCGATATGCCATGATCAGACCGACAGAGCCTCCGACCAGCACGGACGCGTTGGCACGAATGGATAAAGTCTTGAAGTCCATCTGCCGCTGCAGGCGGGCAATCTGCACGATCGCCAGCCCTTCGATTGGGATGCACAGGGAAAGCGTTGAGATAATGGCAACCAGTTCGGGCAGATGATTGATGCTCGCCCACCAGCGGCTGAAAAGAACACTCAGACCCGCCAGTCCCATACTGAGGCCGACGTTCGTCCAGAACACCGTGTCCAAGTGCTCGTCATCGAGTTGCTTCCTCTGCACCAGCGCCGTCATGAGCCCCTGGTTCAGAAGCATCTGCACGAAGGCGATATACACCATCGCCAGCGAAACGACACCAAAATCACGAGGTCCCAATAGCGCAGCCAACAAAAAAGTAAAAAGGGCGGCGAAGACCCTTTCACCCCAGTTGGCGGTGTACGCCCATTTCACAGCATTCAAGAATGACTTTTGCTCCGCCATTGTCTTCTAATTCGCCTTCGCCACCGCGACGAATTCCTCCGCAAGCAAGGAATCAAGCAGACCAAGTGTGGCGCGCGAAGCGCTACGAACTCGGTCCGGTACGACGTTGATGACCTTCTCGATGGTAAAGCCCGCACTCCGCAACCACTTCCTCACAAGCAACTCGGACGTCCGATGCATGCCGACCATCTCAAAATGTTCCTGGTCGTCGGGGTATCCGATGTCGCGAATCGACCGCCATAGATCCGGAATTCGACAGAGGTTGGGCACTACCGCCACCACCTTTGCATTCGGTGTGAGCAACTCGGAAAAAACAGACAGGAACTCCACCGGTTCATCGACCAGGTGCAGCACGTTCGATAACAGCAGGTAGTCGAATTTCTCTCCCTCTAACTGCTGGCGAACTGCGGGAAACTCTCCGAGCACGACCCTGAGCCCCCGCGCCTTGGCACAGGCTGCAATCACTTGATCCACAGGGACGGCAACGACCTTGATCGCTTTGGACGACAGCCAGTCTTCGGCTGCGCCCCAGCCACAGCCGATGGACAAAACACTGCCCGCTCGACGTTCGATCAGCGAAAGGACGTCGGTCCGAACCGGTTCGTAGTAGTTCTTCGCAAAACTCTTCGAGAACGCCAATCCCATACGTGTGGGAGCTGCATCGAACAGTGGCGTAGAGGTCCGCCCGTTTTCTGCCATTTCGGAAAGCGCGGCAGTCTGCAGGAGCACTTCCCCGGCCTCAATGCCAAGTTTCCCGACATACTTGTTAGGAAGATGATGTACGAGAAAGTCGTTCAGATGAGAAATGCAGATCAGTTTCCTTAACCCACATTGCGTGTAGGGATCGGTTGCCGCCGTCTCCAGCATGTCGTATTTGCCCTCATGGGGCTCAACCAGGAATCCGCCGGAAGCGACAACCTGGGCGAGTTGCGCGCGAGTTAGCAGGTAGCACGCAGCATGTTCGTTCGTGAAGTACGCGAACGTATGGCCTTGGGAGCGCTTTATGGAAGCCGCATCCCAGTGGTAGCGGTGATGCACGTCGGGGAAATGGGTGCTTCCGTCCGAACCTTTCTCAAATCGAAGGAACCCAGCGACCTCATCCCCGCCGAGTAAACAAGTCGCGCGCGAGAAGGCTCTAAGGTTCCGCTCGGTAATGAGAATATCGTCTTCCGAGTAGATAAAGAGATCGTATCGGTCGATTCTGTCCGCCAAAACCCGCCGGGGAGCAAACGGCAAAGAGCGTGGATTACGGGTTGGCAAGCCCACGATGACTTCAATGTCCGGGCCCAGATCCTTCGGAATGTTCGAGCATACGACGATATCAATGTCGAAAGGAATCGCGCGATATTCCTGAATCACTCGCGCCAAAAACCGATCGTTGCCAGTTCCGTAACAGGCGATGACCACCAGCGTCTTGCCCGGGAATGTAGGCGTTTCAGTCATGATGGTTCGTCTTTATTCTTCCTCGCGAGTCTAAGGCGGGGCAAGTTACGCTAGGCATGGCTCAACTGGACGGGACCGGATTGCATCTGATACTCAGCAATCACATTCCGATAGACGTCCAGAAGCCTGGTTCCAGCTGCATTCCACGTAATGCTGGGCGCGGTCTTCAAGCCGCCATTCCGCAATTTCTCGAGTAGCCCCCGATCCCGATCGAGCATGCTGAGGTGCTCGGTCAGGGCTTCGACGTCTCCGATGCGGTGTACCATTGCATTCTTCATGTGCTGGCACAGATCGGTGCAGGCTTCCGAGACGACCGGCACGCAACCGCTCCCCATGGCCTCGGTACAGACAAGTCCAAACCCTTCTTCGATTGTGGGTAGGATCAGGACATCACTCTTGCGCATGAGTTCCGGAACGTCGTTGCGATGGCCCAGAACCCGCACGCTGGGATGGGCAAGCATTGCACGCAGTTTTTCTTCATACGCCGGGAGGAATTCTCCGGCTATCAGGAACGTGCCACGTTCGTGTGCAGGCGATCGCAGCCACGCTTCCAGAGCGAAGTGCAATCCTTTCCTGACTGCGCAGACTCCCACAAAAAGCACCCTGAGACCGCCGTCTCCAGTACGCGCTTGGGGCTCGGGATAATACGCATTCTCATCATATCCATAGAAGTGACGAGCCAGTTGCTTCCGTGAAAATCCCTGCTCTACAAATGTTCGCGCCGTGAATTCCGATGGGCAGAGCAAGCGATACGCCAACCGGTATTCTTCCTCTTCTTTACTGAGAATATTTTGGTTGTACGCGTGTTCGTGGTTCGTTGGCAGCGGCACTCCGAGGCGATCACATTCCTTCTGAACGACTTCGTATGCAAATCTGGTGTGTGCGTTCGGCCTCTCCAAAACCGTGGGGATGCCCAGACGCGCTGCCGTCTTGAGCGTTTCGAGCGCACCTAACGACCAGGCATGAATGATGTCGATTTCACCCGCCATGTGCTCAATCCGACGGGCGACGATGTGATCGTGCAGAGCGCAAGCACGCATCGTTCCGACGACCTTATAAGGGATTCGCAGCTTCCCCCATGCCAGCGTGGGTCGTACCTTTACTCCTTCCGGGACCGGGCGATGCAGCACGCCTGGCAAGACGAGCAGATCGGCGCCGGCGGCCGCCAGACCATTGACCTGCTGCCAGGCTGTATAGCAGATCCGATCGGCGCCGAGCTTGTGCGGAAAGCTGTATAGGACGCGGATCTTTTTTTCATGGTCGTGCATTTCGATTGTTTCCTAACTTGGCTAGTTTTCTTTTCCGATTCGATCACACTACGCCAGCGTGGGTGGCGACTGCAGGCTCGGCGTGCTCACCTGACACCGTCGGTGTCGCAACGTCGCGATTTTGCAGGAACGCTCGATGCCACAGTTCAAGCACGGCTAGCGAGAAAAGCTCTTTCGAATATCCCCCTGAGCGCTGATCATTCTCCAAGAGCTGAGTGATCGCCTCTTTCTTGAAATACCCGCGATTCAGAGACTCGCGATCCAGCAGTACATCCCTGAGCCATCCCTGCAGATCCTGTCGCAACCAGGATTCATACGGAACTGGGAAGCCAGCCTTGCGGCGCTCCAGAATCTCCTGCGGCACATGCGCTGAGAGGGCTTTCTTTGCCAGGTATTTGGTCGTGAAGCCCCGCAGTTTGAAGTTTGCCGGAAGGCCTGCAGCGAACTCGAGCACCTTGTGATCCAGGAAAGGCACTCGCAATTCCACTGAGTTGGCCATGGTCATCTTGTCGGCCTTCACGAGCAAGTCATCCGGAAGCCAGGTCTTGGTATCGAGGTAAAGCATTTTGTTCAGATCGCCAAAGTCTTGGGCTGACTTGAAAAACTGACTGACTGGACTGACCGATCGCTCTTTGTCAACAAACTCCGAGAAGCTGTTTGAGTAAAGTTCCTGATACCGCCTGTTGAAGTAGTGGAATGGACTGGACGTCTTGCTGTAATAGTAAGACTCCTGGGGAACGTCCAACAGGCGCGCGTATTTTGCCGTTTTGCTCGACCACCCTTGGTTCAGGGTTTGAAGAATTCGTCGTGCCGGGCCTTGCGCCGGCCCAAGTGCTCGCTTGATACGCTCGAGCCACACCATGGTGCGGTAGTTGGGATATCCGGCAAAAGCTTCGTCTCCACCTTCACCGGAGATCAGAACTTTCACATAATTCCGTGCCAGCTTCGAAATGTAGTACAGCGCAACCGCCGGCGGCTCGCAGACCGGTTCTTCCATGAACCCGATGTAGCTCGGAAGAAAGTCGGAGAACTCCTTGGCTGAAATACTCAATTCGTGATGCTCCGTGCCAAACCGTTGCGCCGCCAGGCGTGCATATGGGCGTTCGTCAACTACTCCGGAAGCGGAAAAACCAATGGTGTAGGAACTGATCGGCCGATCTGTCTTGCCGGCAGCGAAGCTCAGCATTGCGGTCGAATCGACACCACCGCTCAAAAGGAAGCCGACCGGCACATCGGCGATCATGTGCTGTTCCATGGTCTCTTCCAGCAGGTCAACCAGTTGCTTTTCGGCGGTTTTCAGATCGGGCGCCGGTTCAGTTGGCTCGAAGCTCAAATCCCAATATTGGCGAACCTCTACCTTACCGTCTTTTGCAATCAAGTAAGAGCCGGGCGGTAGCTTGAAAATGTTCTTGAAGAGCGTTTGCTCACCGGGCATGTAGTAGAAAGTCAGGAAACGGTCGATCATGGTGCGATCGACCTCACGCTCCACTTCGGGATCAGCCAGGATTGCCTTGATCTCCGACCCAAAGCTCAGGAAGCGACGAGTCCAACAGTAGTAGAGTGGCTTGATACCCACGCGGTCGCGGGCCAGGAACAGAGTTCTTTGCTTTTCATCCCAGATGGCAAAGCCAAACATCCCCCGAAGCTTCTCCACCATCTGAGTTCCGTATTCTTCATAAAGATGGACCAGAACCTCGGTGTCGGTTTGGGTCTTGAGAGTATGCCCTTTCGCGGCTAACTCCGCGCGAAGTTCGCGGTAGTTGTAGATTTCGCCATTAAAGACGACCCAAACGCTTCCATCTTCGTTCGAGATCGGCTGGTGCCCGGTACTCAGATCGATGATCGACAGGCGCCGGAAGCCCAGCCCTATCGGCCCGGAGAAGTGATAACCGTCATCGTCCGGCCCGCGATGTTGAATTGCATCCGCCATGGACCGAACCAAGGCCGGCGACACGCGCCCTTCGCGCTCGAACATCAATTTTCCGCAGATTCCGCACATATGTTTGAATCCTGCCTACGCGTTCCCGTGCAACTTGGCGGCGCGCCGATCGAGTCCGACCGCCCACTTCAGCACACTCAGCCACTTGGCGGACGTGGAGTGCACAATCCGTTTTTCAGCAGCCATGCGCTGCAAAGGAAACAGAGCCGCAAGAATGATGAGCCGACAAGCCGCATTGAAACCCATCGCGGCACGATAGGCAGTGGCGTACGTGCTCCCGTGTGCCATGCGACAAAACTTGAGAATCGCCTGGCGCTGCATGATGGCAACCCAGTCGTTGCCCTTTCGCGGTTTGCTGGTCCCTCCGCCGTGATGAACAACGGTCGCCTCGCCCGTGTAGCAAACCCTCCATCCCGCTTTGCGCGTCTGGTAACAGAGATCCACATCTTCGGCGTACATGAAGTACCGCTCGCTGAACTTGCCGACGCTGTCAAAGGCTTCGCGGGTCATCGTCAGGCACGCCCCCGAGACAACTTCAACATCCGCGGCCTCGTGCGCATCCGAGAAGAGCGGAGCAATGCCCCAGATGTTCCAGAGGGGCCAGTGCTCGCGCAGGAACTCCAAGTCCAGGCACTGATTGAGAATGGTCGGAAAGCGCTGAATACAGCTGGTCTGCACTGAGCCGTCGGTGTTGAGCAACCTGCAGCCCATGATGGCCGCACCCGGAGTGGACCGGAGTTGCGCAAGCATCTGGTGGATCGCGGAGCCGATCACTTTGGTGTCGGGATTCAAGAAGAGAACGAAAGGCGCGGAGGCATGCCCAGAGCCGAGGTTGTTGGCGCCGGCAAAACCCAGATTCTTCTCACTGCGAATCGCAACGACACTGGGATATTCCGCCCGAATCGCAATGGTTTCGTCGACCGTGGATGCATTGTCCACCACAATGACCTCAAAATCGTGACTTGTATTCTCCGTGAAGATGCTCTCCAGGCATTCGCGCAGGTAAGGCAGCGAATTCCAGTTCACGATGATGATGGATACTGAGGGCACCGATTTCATAACAATCTATTTCCAGATGGTTTCTGCGCCCCAGAGCCTGCGCAGTTGCTGGCGCCGAACGTACTGGATGAGGGCCCGGTCTCCCACCTGCGGTGCGTGTTTCAGATAGTTCGACACAAAGCCGTAGGCCATGCCCAAGGCTCCCGTCAGGTAAGGCCGGCGGACAAGCCGGAGCACACATTTCGCCGCCATAAATAGCGGGTGGTAGCCGGCAACGTAGTACGCGCGCCCGTTCTTGACCTGATCCTTCCATTTACTCTCAGCGGTTCCTGTGAAACGATGATGGATGACCCGCAGGTCGGGGAAGCTCTCCGTCTTCCAGCCCAACATGTTGGCTTTGGTCTCATCCACAATGTCCCAACCGGGCTGCGTCACCAGCCCGCCGATCGCCTCCCAACACTCCCGGCGATAGAACTTGGTTGCACCGCGCACATGAAAGCGCGGACACTTTTCCAACTGGAGTCCGCCGTCCACGTGATGAAAAAGATCCCCGCCTGCAATCCCTAGAGTTGATTGTGTCTGGAATCGGTCAAGCAAGTTCGCGAAATAGTCGGGAGGAAACTTGAGGTCCGCATCCAGCTTTACGAGGAAGTTCCAGTCCTTGCATTCGAGCGCATCGTAGCCGTCATAGAACGCTTCGACTACGCCGGCTCCCGATTTACGGAAGCCGCGGTTCTCACGCCGCAGCAGCCGGATCCAGCTGTTTTGTTGCGCGTGGCGCTCCACAATCTCGGCAGTGCGATCACTGGAGCCATCGTCTACGATAACCCACTCCGCCGGCAGAACGTTCTGCGCAGCCACGCTCGCAATCGTCGACTCGACGTACTGCTCCTCGTCACGGACTGGTGTGATGATTACGTATCTTGTTTTCATGAATGGGTGCGGGAATTCTGAATTCCTGCGGGCATCGATGGAATCAAACCAGATCGCTTACCCACAACTCCGGAATGGCAGGCACTGAATTCGGTGCCGTAGCAGGTAGCTCGATGTGCACGGTTGCTTTCTCCACCCTTGCACGGGCATTCGCCACCGACGCGGTGACCGCACCGATGATGGCCAGCAACAGGTACCAGGCAACCATGGTCTGATCGAAATAGGAGATGCCGAAGAAAGCCACCACGTTCGCAAAGAGCGCTGCGCCCACCGCCCAAATGAACTGCTCCTGTCTCCGGTCTCCACGCGCCTGCTGCCGAGCTTTCCCGATATAACGGAAACCAAAAATAATGATGCCGAGAAAACAGAGGAACGGCAGCAGACCGGCGGGCTCTCCCACCGCGACGTACTGGTTTGCCAGGTCCCACATGTCCCAGCCCCATGAGGCGTTGCCCTTGGTCCCGAGTAACCACCAGTCGCCGAAACGGCGAATGAACTGGTCCACCAATTGATAGCGATGGTAGCCGGAGGAACTGCCGGTCAGGTCAATCCTAGCAATTAGAGCCCACACCGGGGCCTTCATAACCAGATGCAAGGTGACCAACGTAATGACCAGCCCCCAGCGGAAGACGCGCATGTTTCGCCGGAAGGGCCACAAGGACAAGGCGAAGAGGCTTCCCACGTACGCCAGCAGCGGCGTGCTGGAATTGGCCGCCAGAACGATAACGGTAGACGCCACCATGCCGAGGACAGCCACCCGCCGATGACTGCGGTTTCGAAACCATAGAGCGAAAAACAGCGGCAGGCAGATGCCCCCGAAGGTGCCAGCCAGCAAAGGATGGGCGAAGCAACCCATAGCCCGCAGATGGCCATCGCGCTCCATGACAGTTCGAGCACCTTCCCTCGCGCCTGCCCAGACGTAGGCGTAAGGATTGTGTCCGGTCGCCTGCTCGATGGTCATGACCACGGCGATCGCCACAGTCACGTACGCCAAACCGCGGATCGCTGCTTCTACATCTCTGTCGTCGCGAATCAAAAACCTGATCAGGAAGTAGATTCCAAACACCGTGTACAAAGCACCCAACTGATTGACGAAGGCGGCCGAACTTTGCCAAAGTAGGACAGTATCAATGGCCGTAAATGCGGAGCACAGAATGAGCGCCTTGTCGACTGCGTTGACCCCCTTGTAAAAAAAGTTGCTTCCGGTCGAACTCTTTAGCATGAAGACACGGAGGGCACCAAACAGGACCAGGACCCGGATCATCTGAAAATGGAACCCACCCACGACGACGACCTGGTCCATCGGAATGAGCAAAGCGGCTGCCAGAAAAGCCTGGATGAGTCGCCTGCGCGGCAAAACGAGGATCGCCACGATCGCAATGAGCATTGCAACCGCGATGACGGGGTGTACGTAACTGTCACCCCCTGCGCCGAACCTATCGGGACCCATTTTTGAATTCCTCTTGGTGCAGTACCAGGGGATTCTGCCTCACCGCCGACTCGAAGGAAGTTGGCAACGATGACCCCGGTCCTGTTCTATGCGGACACACCGTTCATCGAACGATGAATAGACGGCCAAGTCGGTTGCAGCCGAGGTGGCATCAACGTGAGGACCAGCAACGCCAACGATCTCAGTGTTGAAGCTGCATTACTCGTCGCCGTCAGAGCAAGATATGCCTGTTTTCGAGCATTCTCACACTGAGCGGCGCTCATCAGGATCTTCGAGTATTCACGCCGCTTCGCAGCAAAAGCAATCTTGAATTCCCGAGCAAGTTCAGGGTTTTCACAATGCTCGTATCGCTCGCGCAACATTTGAAAGGCTTCAACAAGCGCTCCAGTCACCCGTAGGCGATTCGCGGAAAGCGAGGACTCGCTCATTCTGTAAGCTACAAGCTGAGAAGGGTCGTAAACGACGGGCCCGAGCAGAGCCAGCGCGAAGAACAGATACGTGTCCTCCGCCCCGCTGGCACGGAACGGCGATTCGCCGAGCGCAAGCAAAGCGTCCCGGGGAACACAGCAATAACTGATCGATGCAAATGGACCTGCCGCCTGGTTGTATTGCTTGAAAAAAGTCAGTGATGATAGCAGTTGGGTCTCCCCGGCGGTCAACGACGAATCTGCTGCGCCCCATTGGCAGGACGCGGGCCCGGCAAAGTCTACATGCCCTGTGAAGAAAGCTTTAGCATCCGGGTATTCAGCGAAACGCTTGGACTGCACCTCAAGGTAGTTGGGATGCCACAGGTCGTCCGAGTCAAGAAACGCCACCAGTTCTCCGGTGGCGCGTTGACATCCGACATTCCGCGCTGAAGCGACGCCCTTGTGCTCTTCCCCGATGAGAGTGATTTCCGAGTCGTATCTGCGTAGTACGGAACGCGTCGTATCCGTGCTGCCATCATCGACAACCAGAATCTCAGTCGGGCGTAGAGTCTGCCTCAAGACCGAATCGAGCGCGGCCTCGATTGTCTTTGCGGAATTGAAGGTCGGAATGATGACGGTGATCTTCATCTAGGCATGAACATGCAAGAGCAGGGGGTGTGAGAGAGTTCGCGGTCCGTTCCTCGAACTGCGAACCCGATCGACTGCAGAAGCTAGACCGTCCTCATTTGGGGATTGCGGTCAATCCTGTGGGCGGGTTGACGGTAGGTGCTGCGCTGGAGCTGAGTTGGAATGCACCTGCATCCCACGCTCCGATGGTAGGTCTTAGGGCAGGAACGCGCGCTGGCCCGTGCACTCGGTGAGTTCCGATGTCATAAGCGGGTCCCAAGGTCGTATCGCGACAAAGCGCGTCCCCCACTCCGGGCGAAGCGGCGTTGAGTGCAGCACAAGTCGAGGCCAAGCTGACGCCTTTGCCGACGGGGCAAGCCGTTGCGCTTTGATTGTTGTTGCAATCAGGAGTAGTCGGCGCATAGCCATTTGTCGCACTATACCCGTACGAATTGGCCGTCGCGTCACTTGCGGCTACGGTGGCTGTATTCGCACCACTTACCGTCCCAGCCCAGTTCGAGTTGATCAGAAAGTTGCCTGCTCGGTTGGTCGACCAACTCCCATTTGAACCTGCGCCCATGTCCACAAATGTGTTGTTGAGGAAGGTGGTCACTCCGCCCGACCCAGCACATGCATTTCCGTTGGAGGAAGCGCCCCCGTTCGAAACCGACCATCCTGCAGGGCTGTTGTACATCACGTTATTAAAATAGAAATCGGTTTGCCCGGAAGAGGTACAAGACCATACCGCGACGGCGGCGGGAATGTTGCGGATTAGATTGTTGTAGATGTAATTGTTCGATTGGAACGACGTGTTTTGCTCAAACCCATTGGAGTGGACGCCATTTATAGTGCTCTCAACGATGTTCTCGAAAAGGTTGTCGTGGAAGCTTTTCGCACTGTTCGTAATAATACCGTTCGCGTTGTACCGAATGACAGAATTGCGGATGTTTGTTATTCCCTGCATGAAACATGTAAAAGTGGAGTACTCAGAGTCACTTCCATCGCACACAAGGCCGTTCAGATCGTCATTCGGATTGGCATTACCGTAGCTGCTTCCCCACATGGCGTATAGGTTGCCGCCATTTCCTGCTGTGTGTGACCAGCCGTGAAAATAGAGATTGGAAAGAACTCTGTGATCCCCGCGACTGCCCCCGAAACCGTGACTGATATAGGTTCCGTTGTCACAAACGCCCGAGAATTCTATGTCGTCAAGGTCCAGGTACTGGATAGACGCAATGTCTACAAATGTACCCGTGGACGAATACGCACAACTCGATACCGTCTTGGTCGATAAGGGATTGTCGCCCGTCAGTCGCGGACGGCACCAGGAAGAGCCGCAGGCTGCAGAATCATACCAGCCCACCGTGCCGGTGCCGGAAGCGCCCGGCGTAGTTCGATCGACCCCGATGTAAATATGGCTTGAAGCGGTTCCATCGGGGAAGGGATCGTTCGGACTAGCTGGATAGATGACCCAAGGTAAACCGACCGGTGTTCCGCGACCGCCGAAATGCCAGGTATCCCCTCCTCTGAGGATGAACCGATCCCCAGGAGCGGGCGTTTTGGAGAGGCAATTCGCACCGCAGCCTGTCATCGCAGGTGCATGCAACCAGGGAGTGCTGGTAGAGGTTCCGTTATTGGAATCCGACCCGTTGGCAGCAATGTAATAGGTAGTTGCGAAGGCGCTGGCAGCAAGAGACGTGCAACCTAGGAGAATGCCGACGCGCAGCAGCCTTACCATGAGGGGAATCTCCGAGAAACGGTTTGCTGTCTTGATAAGGTAAGCCCGAGCTGGGTCGGTTGCCACATCTCGGAAGGACATTGTTCTCAGCCGCAAGGCACTGTACCTATGACTCTTACTCCTGTCCTGGCCTCAATCCGGGGTGTTGCGGTTTGCAACAGCCAGAGGGGCAAGAGCCCTAATCGCCCTGAGATGATGCAAGGCCTGAGTCTTCAGCGCTCCCAGTTGGCACGGTTGGTCGCCCAAGCATTGCCACGTCCAGCAAACGCATAAAGAAGCCAGCCCAGGTGGTAAGGACGGGATTCATACAGGACGTGCAGGGGCCCCACCGACGCTGGAATGTGGAGCAAGGCCAGCATTTCACTGGAATACTTGCGGTACCGGGCAGGACGCACACAACGCCAGATTACAGCGTCCTGGTCATCGCAAAGGTTCACGCCGAGTTCGTTATCTCCCCAAATCCACCGCAAGCCGCGGTAGATGGGCTCGTCCAAATCAAGGCCGGCGGCCTCCACCAAGGCAAACAAGGCCAAGGGAGCCATACCATCCTGGTGGACGGAGTACACCGGATACTTGCCCACCGCGCGGCCGCTGCGCGCCTCGTAGTGCCACCACCACTGTCCTAGCACACCCTGTTCCCGGCAGATTACCTCGGCACAATCCCGCGCCGCGCGCAGCGCCTCGTCGGATCCGTAGGCCGCCGCGTACTTGGAGCAGGCGTAAATCGGATAAACCTGGTCGGCAAAGCTGCCGATATGCCCACGCAGCGGTCCCGCGCCCGCCCAGCCTGGCGCAAGGTGGCCGAAGGCGCCGCTTTTCCCCTGATTTGCCTTCAGCAATCCGAATGTACGCTCCGCGAGCCTCGACCATTGATCGGAAACGGCGGCTCCTGCCAACTTGAGGTGCGACAACCCTGCCAGGACCCAGGCGAGTTCCATGGTGCGGCGCTCCTCGACGTCCGGATAGCGACTAAGGACATGGCCCAGATCCGCCCGGGCAATCAATTCCCCAAGACGGTGAGGACACTGCAGAGCGCCCAGCCACAGCAACAAGCCAAGGTCGCCGGCGTGGTCGATCCAATCCAGGTTTCGGGTGAGACCGTCGAAGATCAGATCGCAGTCGACGGGAGACTCGAAACCTGCCAGCTGCGCTCGGTGCAGACCCAGCAGAGTCATAATCGTGTAGCGGGGTGACACGCCCTCTTTCACCAGCCCCTCGGGCGTCTTGTGGAGCCGATAGCAGAACAGTTGCCGGTCCGGGTATAGCATGGCAGGCAGGCCACGCAGAGCCAGTTGCACGAGAGGCAGGAGTTGCTCCTGCGCCGAAACTGCGCTGGTCGATTTTTCGAAAGTAACGTCTAGCAAGTTCCCTCCGCAATATCTACCAAATGACTGACGATGGTCTGCAAAGCAGCACCATTCTCGTGTATCCGGTTGTGCTTGTGGTCGCGATGGCGAACCACGAGCTTGCGATACACGTCTTCGACGCTCTCCAACAGCGTCATCCGCCCGGTACCCACCAGATATTGGTCGACGGCTCCAATCCTTCCCCGAAACATGCTGTACACGGGGACGCCCAATGCAGCCGCTTCTCGATTCATCGTGCCACCGCCACTGATCACGAGGTCGGAATGCCACACGAGATTCAAGCCGTCCACCACGTGCTGGGGAATAATCGCCTTCCCCGATTCAAACAGCTGGGTCCGCGCTTGCCGGATGCGCTCACCCTGGCGCTGGTTCCTGGGAAGCACGACCAGTCTGACGTCCGAACGCTCGCTTAGAAAGTTGAGCACCGCCTCGAACAGTTGGTCGCTTTCGGGCACGTGGTAGTGCGCTTCTGTTGCCGGAGGCCGGACAGTGACGACGATTTTGCCACCATGCAGTCCCAACTCTTCGATGATCGCAGACCGAGGTTTGAATTTCGGAGCGTACACGTCCTCCTTGATTCCGGGGTATTTCAGCAATTTCGTTTTGAAAGACCGCACTGCGTCGTCGGGAATCACCTGCGGCACAATCAGCCAGTTCGGACGAACCACGGCGAACAATTTGGCGAACTCGTAATCTCCGATCGTGACCGCCGGGACGCCCAGAACCTTGGCCGCCAGCAATTGCGAGCGAGAACCGTGCGAAACTGCAAGGTCTGGTTTTTCATTGAAAACCGTCGCACTCACCTGAAGGGCGCGGATACCTAACCCGGCGAGCTTCAGGAACATGTTCTTGCCATAGTGGCGGCCGATCCTGCGATAGCGAACGCTCAGCAAGTCCGCGAGATCACAAACCTGAAAGCAATCCCGCGCGGTCACCAGTACGGTGTGCCCTTGATTTTCCAGTTCTTCAATAATCGGGGCGAAGAATGGGACATGTGGCGAGTTATCGAGATCAATCCAGATCTTTCTGGACACTGCGGGACGGCCAGCGGCAACCGTCTGTACTGATTCTTCTGTTTGGAGGGCCGGCATTTTTGGGATCGCAATCTGGGGAGGAAGGGGCAGGCGAACTAGGACACCAGTACGAGTTTCTCGTTCTGCAGAGTAATGGCTTCTTGCAACCCGCGCACCACAATCTGTTGCTGTTCCGCAGTCAACTGCGGATACATGGGAAGTGACAGGATTTGCGGAGCGAGCTTTTCAGAAACCGGGAAGTCGCCTTCTTGATAGTTAAGGTGCCGGTAAGCATCCTGCAGATGCAGAGGAATCGGATAGTGAATGCCGGTTCCAATCTTCCGTCCATTCAAATACGCCATCACGTCTTCCCGATCGTCGACGCGGACTACGTACAGGTGGTACACCGACTTTGCCCAGTCCGCCTGCTGCGGTAAACCTACTTCCGCCATGTCCGACATCCGAGCATCGTAACGCGCTGCGTTAGCGCGCCGTTGAGCGGTCCACTCGCTCAGGTGGGCCAGCTTGACCTTCAGCATGCCGGCCTGTAACGTGTCCAGCCGGCCGTTGTAGCCTTCGATGGCATGGTAGTACTTTTTGGACTGTCCGTGGTCGCGAATCATCCGAATCTTTGCCGCGAGAGCCGGATCGTTGGTGGTCACTGCGCCCGCTTCCCCACAGGCTCCAAGATTCTTGCCGGGATAAAAACTGAATGCCGCCGCCACTCCCATCGATCCCGCCTTCATCCAACGGTTCTTTCGGGCGGAGAAGTATTCTGCGCCGTGCGCCTGGCAGGCATCTTCGATAACGATGAGGCCATATTCTTCCGCGATCTGCAGGATCGGATCCATATCGACCGGATGACCGTACAGGTGCACTGGCACGACGGCCGTGATCGGCTGACCCGTTCTCGCGCTCAGCGGCTTTCCGGTTTGGCCATCACGAACGCACGCTGCCAGATGCTTGCGCAGCTGCTCCGGATCCATTGTGCTGTAGCGCTCGTCAACATCAACAAACTCCGGGACCGCTCCCACTTGCGAAATCGCCTCACCGGTCGCGATGAAAGTGTTTGGAACCGTGAGAACAACATCACCGCTTTGTATGCCGGCCGCCATGAGTGCGAAGCGCAGCGCGTCGGTTCCACTGCCTACGCCCACGCAATGCGCGGTGTCGCAGAACTCGGCGAAAGCAGCTTCGAACTCTTCGACGACTGGACCACCGATGAAGCTGGCGGTGCTCAGAAGGTGGTGAAATACCGCCGTGAGTTCGTCTTTCAGTTCCTGGTGCGGAGTGCCTAGATCAAGAAAAGGTATTTGATTCATGATTATCCCTTCACCTCGAGAGGAGAACCTACATAACGGAGAACGCGGGCCGGATTGCCCGCTGCGACCGCCTTCGGGGGAACGTTTTTGGTAACCACGGCGCCCGCGCCGACAATCGCGCCTTCACCGATTACAAGGTTGGAAAGAATGGTGGCACCCGATCCGATCGACGCGCCTTTGCAGACTCGGGTCGGTTCCACTTTCCAATCCTGCTCGGTCTGCAACTCACCGTGCTCTGTGGTAGCGCGGGGGTAGGAATCGTTGATAAAGACAACTCCGTGTCCTACGAACACGTTGTCTTCAATCGTCACGCCTTCACAAATAAATGTGTGACTGGAAATCTTGCAGCGGCTGCCGACGAAGGCGTTCTTCTGAATTTCGACGAAGGCGCCGATCTTGGTTTCATCGCCGATCTCGCAGCCGTACAGGTTGATGAATTTCGAGAGCTTGACTTGCTTGCCGAGCTTGACGTCAGGAGCGATGCAAACGAATTCGTTCATACCTCGACCAGTTCTCCCCTCATTTGTAATGAGTTGGTCGCCGCCTCCAGCATCTTCACGATGCGCAGCCCGGCGAGGCCGTCGTTAATCGGACGCTGCTGATTCGAGATGCAATCGATGAAGTAGCCGAGTTCGTTGCGCAGGGCTTCGGTCTGTTCGATCTGCGGCGCCCACATATCGCCGGAGCGATAGTTGACGAGCATGTTGTAGACGCCCTCTTGGGTCGAGACCTTGACGCCTTTGTCATAGATCTTGATCTTCTCGTCGGCCTCGAGATCGTTCCAGACCAGCATCTTCTTCTCGCCGCCGATCAGCGTCGTACGCACTTTCACGGGCGACAGCCAGTTGACGTTGACGTGCGCGATCACCTTGTTGGGAAAGTAAAGCGTAATGAAGGCAACGTCCTCATGTCCGTTGAGGTGCGCCTGCCCGGTGGCCACCACTGCCTCCGGTTCCTGTCCGATGATGTAGTCCATGATCGACAGATCGTGGGGAGCCAGGTCCCAGATGACATTGATGTCGTGCTGGAAGAGTCCGAGATTCACACGCGTGGAATCGTAGTAGTACAGCTTGCCGAGTGCGCCCTCCTGCAGAAGGTCGCGGATTTTCTTGACTGCGCCAGTGAACAGGAATGTATGGTCCACCATGATCTGCAGATTCTTCCGCTCTGCCAGGTTGATGAGTTCTTCCGCTTGTTCAGCGCTGCTGGTGAATGGCTTTTCCACGAACACGTGTTTGCCGTTTTCCAAAGCGGCCTTGGCAAGTTCGAAATGGGTCCACACGGGGGTAACGATGGCGACCGCATCAATGTCTTTCGCGGTAACGACTTCCCAGTGATCCGAGGAGACCTTCATGTTGGGATACGCCTTCTGAATGCGCCGCCGGGCATTGGGGCTGCTGTCGCAGACGACAGCCACCTCGGAATACTCCAGAGCATTCAGGTTCCGTACCACATTCGGCCCCCAGTATCCGTAGCCTATAACGCCAAATCTGATCATGATTTCACCGTCCGAAAAATTGACGAGAAGAGATGAATTGCAGAGGGAAATTTAGTAAGCGCCTTCGCCGAACATGACCGCCAGAGGAGTCATCACAAGAATCTTGAGATCCAACCAGAGTGAACTCGATCGCGCATAACGGAGATCCAATCGAACCATGTCATCAAACTTGACGCGACTTCGGCCATTCACCTGCCACAATCCGGTAATCCCGGGCTTCACTTCCAGGATCCGGTTGCGATGCCAGAGGTTGTAGGCTTCGACTTCGTACACCACGGCCGGGCGGGGACCGACCAGTGACATCTCACCCAACAGCACGTTGATGAACTGCGGCAGCTCATCGAGGCTGGTGCGGCGCAGGAAAAAGCCGACCCTAGTGATTCTGGGGTCCTTGGTCAGCTTGTAGACGCCCCCTTTCGCATCATCACTGGGCATGCGCTCGGCTCGGCCTGCGATCAACTGTTGCACGTACTGCTTATGAATGGTTGGGTCGCAGTTCACAAACATAGAGCGAAACTTGAGAAAGGTGAAAGGAATGCCATATTGGCCTACGCGCGTTTGCCGGAAAAATACCGGACCTGGGGACGTCAGCTTGATGGCGAGTGCAATCAGCAGAAAGATCGGGCCGCCCACCGCGAGGGCGAGCAGACTGCCCACCACATCAATAACACGCTTCAGGGAATGCCAGGCTTGCTTTGACGCTCGTTTGGATGTCACATCCGGGTAGATTACGGAGATGTCTGTGCCGCCGGTACCTTTGGCAGAATCCTCAGGATAATAATGGTAAGAAATTCTGACCTGCAGCAGTTGGTCCGCGCTCAGTTCGTCGCGGAGGGCCTCGGTCACACGGGTGCGCAGAATCTTGATGGTAGACTCGCTCGATTCCGTCGCGATCTCAGTAAAGATCACTCCGATCATCTGATGATCGCGATGCCAGCCGGCCAGATCGGTATCGCGCACGCAAGAGAGCAGCGCGTCAGCGAGCTTTTGGGACGTTTTGAGGTGGGCAAAGAGCGCACGACTCTCCACCAACATCAGCACGAAACCTTTGCCCGAACGATCGCTCCTCTTTCTCTCCCTGGAAATCATGCCGCCAAATTCTTCCACGCCCATCAGGACGCGATCAGCAGGTATGCCAGTACGCTCGGTTTGACGCCGCTGGACGAATGACACTTCCGGTTTTGCGGTAGGTGCAGATGACATCAGTTTCAGCCTTGTGGTCTGGATTAAGAGGGGGAGGAGTTAGTCGCTCAGATTCACGTTTGCAGCAAGCATATCTAGGAGAGAGGCTCGCTGGTGGATCCTTTAAACTTGCGCCGCACACGTTCTCGCGAATAGTAGTAGTAGTGAGGGTGGGAGTCGGTCGAACCATTGAATACCACTCCCAGCAAGGCCGGGTTATCGAGTGGCTTCAGGCCCTTTTCGAGCATCTTGCGCTCCGTCACGCCCTGACGAGTGACCAACAACATGCCATCGGTCACGCGGCCCCATACATTCGCATCGGCTACCGGCACCAGTGGAGGCGAGTCGATGATGATCCAGGCAAACAATGTGCTCATCCGAGTCAGCATGCTGCGGAGTTTCGGCGATTGCAGCAGTTCCAACGGGTTCTCGGGAATCGTGCCAGCCGGCATCAGATCGACCCCCAGATTCTCCAGGTGGTAGATGAATTGTTCCGCAGGCCGGTCACCGAGCAGGAACTCAGTCAGCCCAGCGCGGTTCGTCAACCCGAATCGGTTCGCCATAACTGGCTTGCGCAGGTCGCCATCGATCAGCAGAACTCGTTGAAGTTCGTGACGCGCCAACGTAATCGCGAGATTGGACGACACCAGGCTCTTTCCTTCCTGGACGATGCTGCTGGTGATCAGAAGCCGCTTCAACGGACGCTTCTGCTGCATGTTCTTCAAACGCGTAGCGAGCACCCGAAACTTCTCCGCTCCCAGCCCGCTGGGATCAGTCAACGTCACCAAGCGACTGTCTTCGGAAATGCGGGTGGCGTTGATGGATTGAAAAACCGGACGCTCCTGGAGAGCCGGCTCGTCGGGAACGATGGCGGTTGGACTGGGATCCAGTTCCCGCAAGGCACGCGGGAGTTCACTCCCGCCGACAGCATCAGCGCCCGCGAAACCGTTCCCTGAGGACGTCGGCACGGAAGTCGGTGCCGCTTTTCTTTCTTCCTCAATTCGTTGTAGTGCTTCGTAAATGTAGCCCACTCGGATCCCCTATCTTCTGATCGTTCACGACCGACTTGCTCTACCCTTTGAAAAACGTAATGGCGAAACCCACGACAACGAAAGAGACGATGAGAAATACGCCGACGAATTCTAGGCGCAGCCCTCGAGCAGCCAGCACTTCTTCGTCGGCCGTGGGCAGCGATGGAATCTCCGCAAGAATTTCGACTGAGACAATCTTCCCGATTTCCTTCTCGTTGTAGATCCGGCCATCGGTGAGTTCTGTTCCGCCTGCTACAACGCCGCCGACCACGATCCCCACGGCCAAACCCATCAGGGCTAGCTTCAGGCGGCGGGGAGAAAACGGCTTGCTTGGAACGCTTGGCGGATCCAGTACCCGGAAATGCTCTCCCTGCTGCGTTTTTTCGAGGTTGGTAGCCATCTCGGACTGATTCTTCTTCGCGAGCAGAGAGTCGTAATACTGCCGTGACTGTTCGTGGTCACGGGTGATGTCCGCAAATTCTTGCTCTCGCTTGGGCCCTTGCTCCAGGCGAGTGCGATAATCGCGAATCTGCGTTTGCAGGTCTTGAATGGAGTGCTGCCGGTTCGCGATCTCCAGCTTGTTGGCTTTCAGCTGGCTCTCCAATTCCGGAATTCCCGAAACATCATGGGGGTCGGTAACCATAGCGACGGAAGCGTCGTCCTTGGCGGCCTTCGCTGGGTCCCCGGAATTCTGATCGGCCAACAGTTGCTGCCGGATGGCTTCCGTCTTGGCAATCTCTTCTTTAACCTTGCGTACATCGGGATGGCGATCGGTGTAGTGCGCGCTCAGGTCGGCGAGCTGTGCGCGCAGCCGCTGCAAGTCCGCGTCCACCGCCCCCAAACCACCCGCCGGAGCCTTACCCTGCTTCGCCGCCGCAGCCCGGGCGGAACGGTACTGCGTCAGAAGCGATTCCAGATAGGTGTTCTGCTGCTTGGCGCGATCCAAGGCGCCCATCTCCGCCATCATTTGGTTTTGCAGGCCGCTCAGGATCTCCACGTTGCCCGACATTTGCGCGGGTAGTTCTCCCGGGTGCCGATCCTTATACTCCCGGACCCGTTGCTCCTGGCTTGCCAGTTTCTGGCGTGCCTCTTCCAGCTGCGCTTCAAGAAACTTCGTGGTATTTTCCGACTGCTCCTGCCGAGCTTCCAGGTTTTCGCTGATGAACAGCCAAGTCAGACGGTCCGTCACTTTTTGCGCTAGCACTGGATCCGGCGACGAATAGTAGATGTTGAAAGCCGAGAGTTGATCGAGGCGGTCGGGCGTCCGCACGAGTTCAATCTCAATGTCCTTGCGCATCCGATCGACAAGCTGATCGGGGCCCATGCGGGTTCGCTCGCGCTGGTAAAGATTCATGTCCTCCATGATCCGGACCAGGCGCGTGCGGCTCAGAATTTGCTGCGTGATGCTGTTGAGGCGATCTTGCAGATCGCCCGCGATATTAGACACGACGTACTGTTGGGGCACCGACGGTTGCTCCACCAGGATCAGAGTGCCCGAGCGGTACACAGCTGGAAGAAACCAGCTCACTGCCCACACCGCAAGCCAGGTCAAAAAGAACGGAATGGCAAAATGCCAAACGCGGCGCCGGGCTAGCGCCACATACTCTTCCCAGGGCAAGCCTTCGCCCGGTTTCTGATCGAAATCTTCAGTCATGTTCTTTATCTTCCCAAGGGTCTGCTAAAGCTGTAGGTGAGGCTGATCTGGGGACGGTTGCGATTGAAAGCGCTCGCGGTTCCAGTCCCCTCCAGGTACTTCTGGTAAGCCCGAACATAACTGGCCTCAAGCGCCAGGTGTGCCCCGATCCGGTGAGAGATTCCAACCATCGCGACGGCCGAGCGCGCATCCCTCGACAACGGGCTGACCGTCTCGATCAGCTCGTCCTTCCCGTAAGAGCCTCCAAAGCGGGCTGCCCAATTGCCCGCCCATTCGATGCGATAGGAGGCATCGACGCTCGTCAACTGCACCGCTCCGGCCAATCCGCCGCCATCACTGACCTTGCGACTAACCCCCGCGGTGAACCCCGAGTGCAGGCCCTGCCAGCTGAAACTTCCTCCCACAGCGGGAAACCAGTTCGTGACCGGGCTCGTCAACAGGCTGCTGGTTTCGGACTGCTGCGGACCTGCGAACAGCGAGAAGCTCATTGCCGGTATGACGTTCAGCGTGTAGCTAAACAGCAGGGCGTGCGTCGTGTTTCGCGAGTCGTTCAAATCAGTAAGAATGTGCTGATAGTGGTATGTGAGGCCAATCCAGTGGATCCGCGATATCCGATATGCGAGAAATGCCTCGGCCGTCTGCGAATGTGAGTCTGCCAATCCTCCCGACGGCTCGGTATCGGGGAAGCGGAGTTCGTTCGAAAGCCCCCTCGCACCCATCACGCTGTTCGGGCCGAACTGATAGGTGAGTTCGGCACTACCCGAGTTCGAGATTCTGTCGGTCACGGGTGTGATTAGCGTCAGGTTCGATTGCTGAAGAGTTCCAAACGGCGTCTGCTGATCTTGACCCAGGCCACCCAGGAAGTTCGAGGTCTTGAGGAACGCATCCTTAAGCCTCATGGTCAGGTGGGGCGAAAACCGGTACTCAAGGCCGAAGTCCAGGTTTTGATCGGTCTGATTCCGTTCGCTGAGCCGACGGTAGAAAGTGAAGGCCGGGGCATAATCTGCCTGCCAGCTCAAACGGGAACGGGTTTCGTTGAGCGAGACGAAAGGCGCTACCGCAAAACTTGTGTCCCCCAGAGGGGCGGTTGCGTTGCCCAACATGTTGTCGTCGTACGCGGTCGCAAACGTAAACCCACCGTTTAAATAGTTCGAACGTTCTCCTTCGGCCGGAAAGAGCGCCGAGACGGATTCCCCGCTCAGAATGGCAGGCAAGACGACTTGGTCGTCGGAAGTGCTGCCCTCCAGACCATAGGCTGGTGCGGGACCGTTCTGGCCCCAAGCCAGTGACAGACTCGACAAAGCGACCAACGTAGCAAGAAAGCGGCGCATATAGACCCTTACGGGATCACCAGAGTGTCCCGCGGTTCGAGCCGGATGTTCTGAGAGGGATTGTCCCCCTTGATCACCGCGTTGTAGTTGAAGGAGATTCGAGTTTGCGATCCGTCGGCCTTCGCGCGCAGAACGTAGATCGATTTCTTTTTCGCGAAGTCGCGAAAGCCGCCCGCGAGGGCGATGGCATCCAATATCGTGGTCGTGTTCGTCAGAAGATAGGAACCCGGCTTTACCACCTGCCCCAGGATGTTGAACCTCTGACTGCGAACCTCCTGCACGATGACGGTCACGTCGGGATCCGAGATGAAGGTCTGCAGTCTGTCTTTGAGCGCCGCCTGCAGTTGGCGAGGCGTCTGGCCGGCGGCCTGCAATTCACCAACTAGAGGCAGTGAGACTTTCCCGTCCGAGCGTACCGGAACGGCACGCGAAATCTCCGGTTCCTTCCACACGTTGATAGCGAGCACATCCCCCGCACCGATCACGAAAGAGTCATCAACGTTCGTGGCAGTGTTGGGTCCGCCTGCAGTAGCCTTCACGTCCGGGTCAGCAGGTTTCTCGGTGGCTCCCTGGGCGCACACCGTTGCGGACATCGTGAACAGTAAACAAATCCCCAGGACTTTGCGCATGAACTGATTCTTTGTACTCATCATGGTAATAACTCCTTGTCTTACAGTGCGGAGCCGGACAGCGTCACTTGTTGTGGATTGGTCGGATCCGAATCCGTAATACGCAGCGTGGCGCTTCGGGTGCCTCTGCCCCTCGGAGCGAATCTAACGCTGATGGTGCAGATCCCTCCCGACGCCAGGGAGGAACCGCAGGTGTTGGTCTGTGTGAAGTAAACGGGGCTCGTATTCGAATTGCTGAAACCAATCGAAGCGATGGAAAGCGCAGCGGTAGAAACTGGCGCGCTGAAACAAGTGGAGCCGGACACACCGCTCGGGCCGTTGCAAACCGTCACCGGCTGAGCGTCACTGGTTGTGCCTCCTTGCTGGTTGCCAAACGACAGGTTGGTCGGCAGCAGTGTCACGATGGGCGCCGGGTTTACGGTCTGAATGACCGCAGCATTGCTCGGCACGAAGTTTGCGTTGAAATTGGCATCCGCCATGTTGTTATTGAAGCAGGCAAGGAGGTTGTCTGTGCCCACCGTATTTCCAGGACCGACAGGCAGGTTGGGGGTGCTGGTTGCAGTCTGTTGACTGCTTCCGACCGTGGT
>Ga0137418_10000984_pt1 | contig 26126 bp, 20 predicted proteins | sample CZODoug3_1_2_16f_FD_122242 | JGI IMG/M metagenome (GOLD analysis project Ga0137418, IMG submission 122242) | Vadose zone soil fungal communities from Angelo Coast Range Reserve, California, USA - CZODoug3_1_2_16fungal (Hybrid Assembly) | ecosystem: Environmental > Terrestrial > Soil > Vadose...
AGCGGCGCGAAGCTGTAGCGCACCTGATAGCGGGACCGATTCCCGCCGTCCAGACCCAGGCCGTAGATCTCGACATACGCGGCGAGCGGAGTGCCGCTGTGGAACGAGAGATCCGCCGGCATGCCGCGCAGCGCCGCCTCGCGGTCGGGTAGCGCCGCGTTGTGCTCGATCGGCGCGAGCACGAGCGATGACAGATCGAGATCGACGAGCGAAAACATCGGCACGGTAACTGCTCGGCGAATCCGTCCCAGCGCACCGGCAGAGTCCATGTCGAGTCCGAAATCATAGGGGCCTGGGGGCACGCTGAGCTGCACCAGGTCGCGACCGCTGATCCTTAGTGGTGCGCCGCCCCGGTTCCACAAGGCCACGGCGAAGGAATCACCTCGCGCCTTGTAGTACACGTCGGTGAGGCCAAGCTCGGCACTCATGAAGACTGCGGTCCAGGCATGAGCGACGAGCGGCGCTGGAAGTGCAGACCGATCGGTGTTCAACAGCACGTACGAATCGTTGACCTGGCGCCGCGATGTGGGCGCAAAGAATTCGTTCCGAGAAAAATGGACAGTGAGGGGACCCTCAGGGGTCCAGTAAAGCCAGGCTTCCCCGTCCAGGTGGCTCGTGCATCCGAGCGCGACAATTCCTTGTGCGGCGAGATCCGAGATGCAGTTCCCCTGCATGTCAGGCCGTCCGTAGCGAAGGAATACCAGTCCCGGTGCGGTGAGCCCTGCGCGAAACGCGAGCGGTACGGCTGTGTCTTGCAGGCTTCGCATACTCATCGCCGCAGCGCGGCGATCCGCCAAGCGAAGCTCCCACGATGGGCCGGGTATCGTTCCGGGCTCGGGCTGCACTGAGTCCACCAACTCCCGTTGGTCGTCGAACATGGAAAGCGCACGCGCGATCTTGGAGTGATAGAGGGTGCGCTGCGGGTGCAGGAGCCGGTACATGCGCCGCGCTTCAGCAAAGCGCGCATAATGCTCCTCGACGCGCTCGTTCTGGGGCGTCAGTAGATCGGGATCGCGCTGCGCCCAGAATCGCTCGAAGAACGCCCGGCGCTCCCCTGCTGCCAGTGCCGCATGACGAGCGACTTCATCGGGTGAAGCGATGAGCCAGGCTTCGTCCCAGAGTGCATCGGATGCATCCTCATCCGCTCGCGCGAGCGCGGAGTCGTGCCAGGCAAAGCCCGCATCTCGGCGGCCCACGAGCAGGTTGGCTTCGGCCCGGAGCAGGTAGGTCGTTACGGTCGATGGGACGATGGACGCTTCGACGGCTAGCAGCGAATCGGCTCCCGCGGCTTCCCCGAGCGCGATCAGCAGCTCGGCACGATGCTCGAGCGCGATGGGGTGGTCGCCATGCCTGGCGAGCGCACGCTCGGCCCGACGCCAGATGTCCGGGTTGCGATACACATCGCGGAACCGCTCCCACGCGTCTTTATAGGTCGGCGTCACCGCGAAGAGTCCCAACAACGCCTCGCGTGCGATCCAATCCCCGTCGTCGCTACGCAGATAGAAGCCGACCTTCATCTGCCAGTACCACGGCTCAGGGTCGGCAGGGGCCAGGCGGGCGGCGGTCCGGAATTCCTCTAACGCCGGAAATCGCCCGACAATGGGCCGCGCGTAGTTCACGCGACCCAATAGCATGTGTGCAGCCGCATCCTTCGGCCGCCGCTCGACGATTTTCGTGGCGAGCTTGAATGCCTGTCGCGTGTCGCCGGCGGTAAGCAGCGACTCGACGCGCGCCATCGAGGTGTCTTGGGACGATCCGCTCAGCTGCACGATCAGCGCCAGCGCGAGCGTGATCACGATCTATGCCTTGGGAGGCGTGCGCATCCTGCGGCTGATTTCGGTGAGGAATTTGCGCTCGGCGGGGGTGAGGCTCTCGACGCCGCTCGCGTTGATCTTATCGAGCACGCGATCGATCTCGGCGGTTGCCCGAGCGTCGCTCTCGCTGCGTTTCGTGGTACGCGCGGACGGCGGCACGGCACCGCTGCGGCCGGCGCGCGGCGGCTGCGAGACCAGGACGCTCGACTCCGACACCTGACGGCCGCGGCGCTCCCCCCGGGTGACCCACCACTGCTGGCCCTTGAGGTAGAGCAGCGCCGTTGCCACACCGCCCAGGTGGGCCAGGTGCGCAATCGGGTCGCTCACGCCGGCGCGCGTCAGCGCACCCGCCCACGCGAGCACGAGGTCGAAGGCCACGATGCCGGTCACCAGCCACCGCGCGGGGATGGGATCCGGCAGGGGGAACATGAACACCGGATACTTTGGCCAATACCAGGCGAACGCGAAGGTGACGCCGAGGGTCGCGCCGGACGCGCCGAGGATGAGGCCGACGCGTGCCCACTGCATCAGCAGGAACGACAACGTCGCACCGCCGAGCCCGCACAGCAGATAGAAGAAGAGGAACGCCCGCCCCCCCATTCTCTCCTCGACCGGACCGCCGAACATGAACAACACCAGCATGTTGAAGATGAGGTGCGGCAGGTTGACGTGCAGAAACATGTACGTGACGAACGTCCAGGGGCGTTCCCACGCGTGCAACGGGTCGAACCCGAAGGCGGACAGAAAGCTCGGGTCCACCAACAACGTCTTCTGAATCAGGAAGACGAGCAGGTTGGCGACGAGGAGCCGTCGCACCCATAGGGTCAGGCTGTACATCCGCTGCGGGCCCATCTCTTCCTCAGATCTCCAGGTCATCTCGGTGTCTTGGGTGTCCTAGTTTTTTATCCCCCTTGTCCCGCCCGGTTGTTCCGAGCCAGGCCGGCGATGCGCTCACACAGCTCAGGAAAGGGGATGCCCGCGGCCTGCGCGGCTTGTGGATACAGACTGGTGCGGGTCATGCCCGGCAGGGAGTTGGCTTCCAAACAGAAGATGTCCCCCTCGGGGCTCACCCGGAAGTCGATCCGCGAGTAGCCGCTGAGCTTCAAGGCGCGGTGCGCCATCAGCGCATACTCCTGCAATTGTCGGGCGAGCAGGGTATCGATCTTGGCCGGGAACGTCTCGTCCGACATCCCCGGAGTGTATTTCGTCTCATAGTCGAACAACTCGTGCTTCGGAACGATCTCGCCCACCGGAAGCGGGACCTCGCCCAGCACGCCCACCGTCAGCTCTCGCCCCGGGATGAATTGCTCCGCCATCACCTCATCGTCATAGCGAGCGGCCAGCTTCACGGCATTGCCCAAATCCTGTGCCTTCTTGACCAGAGTCATCCCGACCGAGGAACCCTGCTTGGACGGTTTGACGATCACCGGCCACCCCAGGGCCGTGGTCACGTCGTTCGGGTCGACCGGCGCCATGAACCACGCCGGCACCGGCACCCCTGTGGCGCGAAACAGCCGCTTCGAGAGGTCTTTGTCCATCGCCAGCGCGCTCGCCAGCGGACCGCTGCCCGTATAGGGGACGCCGATCACATCGAGGACCGCTTGCAACGTGCCGCCTTCCAGGGCACCACCGTGCACGGCGAGAAACAGGACGTCGGCGTCCCGCACTGGAGCCAGCTCCGCCAGCCCCTCGGACAACATCCGCCGTTCACGCTCGGCCAGGGCCTCGACCGCGGGTGGCGTGAGGCCGACCGCCCCGCCCAGCAACTCCCGCTCGGCCCGTTCATCGAGCAAGCCGCCGGCGAGATCGACCACCTGCACCGTGTGGTTGCGGCCCCGCAGCGCGGCCACGAGCTGGGACGCGCTCGCGAAGGCGACTGCGCGCTCCGCCGTCGCGCCGCCCGTGAGCACCGTGACCCGCATCAGCGGATTCCCGCCAGCTGGTGCAGCAGATCGTACCGGGTGACGATGCCGACGACTTTGCCGTCACGGCGAACCAGGGCAGCCGGGGTCGTGCGCGACAGCAGCGTGGTGAGCAGCGCAACCGGCGACTCGCCGTCGACGACCGGAAAGGGCGGGTCCATCACGTCACGAACGGCGCTGTCGAGGATCTTCGGCTGCCCGATGGCGCGCGCCATCAGCGCCTGCTCGGAGATGGCGCCCACGCCGTCATCGCCGTCGAGGACCGGGAGCTGCGACACGTTGTAGGTCGACATCAGGTTGAGCGCCTGCCGCACGGACGCCTCAGGCGTCACATGGATCAGCGGTGGCGCGTCGCTGTTCTTCGCGGCTACCAGCCGGCCGACCGTGGGCCGCTCATCGTCGATGAGCTGGTTCTCCCGCAGCCATTCCTCATTGTAGACCTTGCTGAGGTAGCGCTCGCCGGTATCCGCCAGGACGGTCACCACCAGCGCCTTCGGATCGTCCAGCCGGCGCGCGACGTCCAGCGCGGCTACGACGTTCACGCCGGTCGAGCCGCCGACGAACAGTCCCTCTTCTTTCGACAGCCGGCGTGCCATCTGCATCGCGTCCTTGTCGCTGACGACGATCCATTCATCGATCACATCCCAGTGCAGCGAGGTCGGAATCTTGTCGCCCCCGATGCCTTCCACCTTGTACGGGGCGCCGTCGCTCATCTTATGGCTCTTCGCGAAGTCGGTGTAGATCGAGCCTGCCGGGTCGCCGGCGACAACGCGAATCTTGGAGTTTTTCTCCTTCAGATATTTGCCGGCGCCGCTCACCGTCCCGCCCGTGCCGGGCGCGCACACAAAGTGCGTCACCTTGCCCTGGGTTTGCTCCCAGATTTCCGGGCCGGTGGTTTGGTAGTGCACTTCGGGATTCACCGGGTTGTAGTGCTGGTCCGCGAAAATCGCATTCTCGTGTGCGGCCGCGATCGCGCGACCCTTCATGATGTAATTGTCGGGATGATCGGGCGGGACCGCGGTCGGGGTGATGATGACTTCGGCGCCGAGCGCGCGCAGCAACCGCGCCTTTTCCTGCGACATCTTGTCCGGCATCGTGAAGATGCAGCGATAGCCTTTGACCGCCGCCGCGATCGCGAGACCGACGCCCGTGTTTCCGGACGTGGCTTCGACGATCAAGCCACCCGGCTTGAGCTTCCCTTCGCGTTCCGCCGCCTCGATCATGGCCAACCCGATACGGTCCTTCACCGAGCCGCCGGGATTGAAAAACTCCGCTTTGGCGTACACCGGCGTCCGGATCCCACGCGTGACCTTGTTGATGCGGATCAGGGGGGTCCAGCCGATCGTCTCGAGGACGTTGGCGTACGGCTTAGTGTGCTGAGGCACTCGTATCCGTACGAGCCTTGGTCGTGTCCGGCGGTGGGCGCGTCGTATCCGGCCGGGCTTTCGTGGTATCCGCGCGGGTCGTGTCGGGCGCCGGACGAACCACGGGCGGGCGAGGCCTCGGCCGAGCCGGTTGAGGCGCCGGCGGCGCCACCGGAGTCGGCGCGGGAGGGGGAGGCAACGTCACGGCGCCGGTGCGCGTGGTGCCGACCTGGCGAAACTCGACCGGCTGCAGGAACGCAGTTGCGACGGGGACGCCGTGCCGCTTGGCGGGGGCGAAGCGCAGCCCCGTTGCACCGGCGAGCGCCGCCGAGTCGAGCGCCGGATAGCCGCTGGGCTCGGCGACGCGCGTCGATTCGGGAATCAGTTTGCCCGTCGAATCGACGAACAGCCGCAGTGTCACGTCGCCTTCGACTTTCTGATCGAAGAGCGCCGGCGGATAGGCGATCGGCACGTCGGGATTGAGCGCCACCGGCGCTTCCGATTCGGGCGGTGGGGCCGCCTGACTCGTCTGCCCGTCGGACTGGGGCGCATTGCCGCGACATCCGACTAGCCCGATCAACCCCGCCGCAATCAGTGCCCTCACGAGCTCTTATCCTTCCGTCGCTTTTGCCAGGCCGCCAGGCGATTCAACGCGTCGAGTGGCGACAACGAGTCGACGTCCAGCCCGTCCAGCTCGAGCAGTAACGGATCGGGTGGGGCAGCGGCAAACAAACCGAGCTGCGTCGCGTCGAGTGGTGATGGCGGGCGTTGCTTCGCCACGTGGTGGCCCGCCTCGAGAAGTTTGAGGACCTGCCAGGCGCGCGTCACGACGGGCGCCGGCAGTCCGGCGAGCCGGCCGACGTGAATTCCATAGGAACGGTCCGCGCCTCCCGGCTCCAGCCGGTGCAGGAACACGATCTCCTCGCCGACTTCCCGAACCGCGACGTTGAAGTTGCGCACATGCTCGAGCTCTTCCGTGAGCTGCGTCAGCTCGTGGTAATGCGTCGCGAAAATCGTCTTGCAGCCGATGGTGTTGTGCAGGCACTCGGTGACGGCCCACGCGATGGCCACGCCGTCGTAGGTCGATGTGCCGCGCCCAATCTCGTCCAGTAACACGAGGCTGCGGCCGGTGGCGGCGTGCAGGATAGCACTCGTCTCGCTCATCTCGACCATGAACGTCGACTGGCCGCGCACCAGGTTGTCGGAGGCGCCGACGCGCGTGAACAGGCGGTCGACGACGCCGATGCTGGCGCGGCGACAGGGGACGAACGAGCCGATCTGCGCGAGCACGACACAGAGCCCCACCTGCCGCAGCAACGTGGACTTGCCCGCCATGTTGGGGCCGGTGAGCAGCACCACACGGCCGGCTTCGTCGAGCATGACGTCGTTGGGTATGAACGTCTCGCGCGGCATCATCCGTTCGACGACCGGATGACGGCTGCCCTCGAGCTGCAAGGTGAACCCGTCGGTCACCTCGGGCCGCACGTAGCGCTCCCGCTCCGCCACGTCGGCCAGGGCGGCCCAGGCGTCGAGCTGCGCCAGCAGTCCCGCGCTCGCCTGCGCTCGGCCGATCGCCGCGCCGACGCGGCGGCGCAGCTGGTCGAGCACTTCCGCCTCGCGGGCCGCGATGCGCTCCTCGGCGCCGAGGACTTTCGCTTCGTACTCCTTCAGGTCCGCCGTCACGTAGCGTTCCGCGCCGGTGAGGGTCTGGCGCCGCTCGTAGTCGGCCGGAATCCGCTCGCGGTTCGCGTTCGTGACTTCGATGTAATAGCCGAAGACCTTGTTGAATCCGACCTTGAGCGATGAAATGCCGGTACGCTCGCGCTCGCGCGACTGCAGCGCGGCGATGTATTGCTTGCCGCCGTCGCGCGCGGCCGTCAACTCGTCGAGGTCGCGATCGTACCCGGGTTTGATCGTGTCACCGTCATCGAGCTGCGCAGGAGGCCGCTCGACGAGCGCGCGGCCGAGCTCTTCGCCGATGTCAGTCAGCAGGTCGAGGCTCGGCACGACGATGTCTCCTTCGAGCCCGCTCAGCGCACCCGCGACATCGGGGAGCCGCAGGATCGAGTCCCGCAGCGCGCCCATCTCGCGCGGGTTGGCGCGGCCCAGCGCCGCGCGTCCTGCCAGGCGTTCAAGGTCGCGCACACCATCGAGCGCCTCGCGCAGCCGCTCGCGGCCCCGGCCATCGCCGACGAGCACCTGCACCGCGTCGAGCCGCGCATTGATCGCGCGGGGGTCGACGAGCGGCGCCAACAGCCAGCGGCGCAGCAGGCGGCCACCCATCGGGGTCAGCGTCCGGTCGATCACGTCGAGCAGCGTGGCGCCTTCAGCTCCGGCGCGGAGCGGCTCGACCAGCTCGAGGTTACGGCGCGTCATCTCGTCGAGCGGCAGCACGTCGCCGCGCCGCACGATCGTCGGGTGGGCGAGGTGGGGCAGGCCGCCGGGTTTCAGCTCGCGCGCGTAACGAAGCAGCGCTCCCGCTGCCCCGACGGCAGGACGGTCGTCCGCACTGATCCCCAGTCCATCAAGTGATGCGATGCCATAGGTCCGCAACAGGTCGTCTCGCGCAAGGTCAGGGTCGAACTCCCATGCCTCGCGGACCGTGACCGTTGCCACGTCTGTGATAACGGCGACCTCGCTGGGCAACACCAGCTCGCGGGCTTCGTAGCGCGCGAGGGCCGGTGCGATGTCGCTCTCGGGCACGACCTCGAGAATGAGTTCGCCAGTGGTGACATCGAGGGTGGCGAGCCCCGCGGCCGTGCCGCGGGGATCGAGCGCGACGATGTAGTTGTTCCGATTCCGGACCAACCAATCATCACTGAGCACGGTCCCCGGGGTGACGGTCTCGACGACCGCTCTGCGCACCACGCCCTTGGCGAGCTTAGGGTCTTCGATCTGCTCGCAGATCGCGACGCGGTGCCCCTTGGCGATGAGCCGGCGCAGGTACTCGGTGGCCGCCTTGACGGGCACCCCGGCGAGCGGGACTTCCGCCGCCCCGCCGTTGTTGCGCGACGTGAGCGTCAGCCCCAGCTCGCGGGCGGCGAGCTTCGCATCGTCCTCGAACATTTCGTAGAAATCGCCCATCCGGAAAAACAGGATGGTTTGGGGATGGCGGGCCTTGATGTCGCGGTACTGCTGCATCAGCGGCGTTTCCGTCGCTCCCCCGGTGGTCACGGCTCCTCCACCACGAACGGCTGGCCGCCCACGCGGGTGCGCAGCCGATGTTGGGTCCGCACCGCCTCCTCCCGCGTCGCGTAGCGGCCGACGCGCACCTTGAAGAAGCCGGTCGAGTCGCGCACGACGCGCGCTTCAAACCCCATCACCTTGAGCCGGGTGAGCATGTCGTCGACTTGCGCGGCGCTCTTCACGGCGAGCACCTGCACCGCGTACGCGTGGGACGCCGGCGCGGGCGGGGCGGGGGGGACGGGGGGGGCGCGATTCGCGGTATCACCCGGGGGTGACGGGGACGTCGTCGTCGTCGCGGTGGTCGTGGACGCCGGGCTGCAGCGCGCCGCGTAGAAGCTCACCTGATTCTTGAATTCGACGTCGTCGCCGGCGCCGTCCAGCGACTGCTGGATCAGCTCGCAGCCGCGCGTTTCGTTCTTGAGCTCGAAGTACGCGCGCGCGGCGGAGAAATTCGCGCGCGCGCGCAGCGGCGAGTCGGGGTAATCGCGGTTGAGCCGCTCCGCGACCTGCGTCGTCTGCACCGGGTCGCGCTGCGCCCAATAGAGCTGGGTGAGCAGCAGCAGCGCGTCGTCCGCCCATGGGCCCGTGCCATACTCGACAATGATCCGGTTGAGATTCGATGCCACGGTCGTCGCATCGGGCGCGATTTTCGCGGCCGCGAGCAGCGCCTGGGGATACGCCGAATCGCCGGGTGACAACGTTGCCAGCAGCCGGCGCACGATCGCACGCCCGGAGTCCACCTGGCCGGATTGGGCGAGCCGCAGCGCCTCGACGAGCCTCGAGTCTGTTTGGGCGGAAAGGTGGAATGATGGAATGATGGTAAGAGCCACGATGGAAAGCATCGTTCCAACTTTCCAACGTTCCATCGTTCCATCCCTCATGCAGCCTCCCGACTCAGCTTCGCAAACCCCAACACCAATTGCGTCACAATGCCTCGGTCGTCGGACACGGTGGCGGTCTTCAGCGCATTGTCGGCCGCGAGCGCCGCACGCAGCGCTTGGCTCAATTCGCCCGTGGTCCAATGCGCGCTCCAACCGCTCCAGTTTGCCGCTTCCTCTTTATAGCCGCGCAGCCCGTAAGGGCGCGCCGCCAATAGTTGGCGAAGCACGATATCCGGCAGCCGCCCCGCGTTCGCTCCGCGATCGCGCTCGACTCGCGCCAGTGATGTGCCCACCAGGTGGGTGCCGAGCAACGAGACGATCTTCACCCCACTCATTCCCGCCTGTTCGAGCACGGGCTCCACGAGCTGCGCGGCCGGCGCCGCGCGACGCTCCAGCGCGGCGTGAACGAGGTCATAGGCCGTCTCTCCGCGCCGCACGCCCACCAGGCTGGTTACATCCGCCGCGGTAATGCTGCGCGCCGCCCCGCCCGTCAATGCGGCCAGCTTTTCGAGCTCGCGCGCGAGCGTGCTGAGGTCGTTTCCGACCGCGGACAGGAGCAAGTCTACGGCATCCGGCGCCAGCGTGACCTTCAGTGTCGCCGCATGATGCTGCAGCCAGCGGGGCACGCGCTCCGCCGCCAGCGGCTCGAACAGCACGGAGGTGGACGCCTTCACAAAGTCACTCTCCGGCTCCTCGCCCGCTGCGACGACGAGCACAAGGACCGTGGTCGGATTCGGTTGGGCGAGATAGCGAATGACCTCGTCACGCAGCTTCGTCTTGCGCTTGCCGAGCTGCTCGACCGCTCGGATCACGACCGCACGCCGCTCGGCCAGCATCGGCGGGGTGTTCACCAACGCATTGAACGATTCCGGCGTCAGGTCAGGCGCGAAACGGACGTCCAGATTGAAGTCGCGATTCGATCCCACGGACGCAGCGAGCAGAGCCCGGATAGCCTCGTCCTTGAGGACATCCTCGTCACCGTGGAGGAGATAGACGGGCTGGAGGGCGGTCTTCTTGACGTTCCGCAGGAGGGCGTCGAGGGCAATCGCCGGCATACAGGCGAAGTTACCGCCCCCCTCTGCCCCGAGAAAGGCCGAAAAGCTGCTAGCGACCCGCGGATGCGGGCTGGAAGATGATGGTCGGCGGCTGCACCAGCGCGGTACCGTACGGGTACGGGTTCCCGCCGACGATGCTCGCTCGCGGATCCTGGAACGAGACGAAGGGGAGTCCCGCCGTTGCCACGGGCTTGGGGAACGCGGCAGGTGGCAGCAGCGGTGCACGCATGATGCGAGGGCGTTGTCCGATTTCGAAGAACAGCAGAACCATTGCAGCCAAGACCAACATCGATGCCGACACGCCCGAGCGCGCCGGAGGTCTCGGTTTACGCCGGCGCTCCACAGCGATCCTCGCATCGAGGCGCTGACGAAAGTCTGCGGAGAGCGCAATCGGCCGAGCGAAATGAAGAGCCTCGACGGCCTGGCGAACCGTTGCGTCGTAGCGGCGGCACGTGGTGCAGTGTGCCATGTGTCCTGCGAAGCGCTTCAATTCCGGGGGGGACGCGATTAACCCGTCCCGGAATTCGCTATGTCGCTCCAAGAACTCGGTGCACAGCATGGTCAAAATGTACCACCCCGGCCACGGGGTGTTCCGCAGCCGGGGCTTTTACGGCGGGGCTGTGCTTAAACGAGGATGGGGCCGATGAGCTGGGCGAAGCTGTTTCGTGCCCGATTCAGGCGACTTTTCACCGTCCCCAAATTGCACCCGGTGATTTCAGCGATCTCCTGGTAGCTCTTCCCCTCGAGCTCCCGGAGTACGAACACCTCCCGGTGGTGTTCAGGCAGCCGCTGGACGCACTGGTCCACCGCATCCTTCAGGAATCGTTTGCGGTACAGGTCGTCCGGACGTGCAGTCGTATCCTCGAACTGCAGCGGCCGATGGTCAGCTTCCCAGTTCTTCTTGATGGTCTGGAACAACACCAGCGGATTGCGGCTGCGGTTGCGCAGCTCGTTCTTCGCGAGGTTGGATGCGATCGTGTAGATCCAGGTCGAGAATTTCTTGGTCTGGTCGAAACGGTGCAGGTGACGGAACACCCGGATGAAGACTTCCTGCACCAGATCCTCAGCCCGCTCGCGGTCGCCGATCGTCCGATTGACGAAGTTGAGGAGGCGGGTCTGATAGCGGTCGACGAGAGTCCCGAAGGCCTGGGGCTCACCAGCCAGATGCCGCATCACGACCTGGCCGTCGTCCAACTCATGCAGTGCTTCGCGCTGTAACGCACGCTGCGTATCAATGGCTGGCGTGGGGCGCTTGAGAGTGGTCCGCATAGGTACCCTTTTGTTTCGAACCGGAACAGGGAACGTCTTGCCCTGATTCACCTTATGAGGATTCAGCACGAACCGTGCCTCCCAGGCTGGTGAACTAACCCTTTATTTTACAACCGGTTGCGATTCGCAGCGGAATGCGAAATGGGAATATTGTCCCAGCCTGGGGACGACGCAATTCCACATTCGATCTAGATCCGAGGAGCGAAAGGACTAATGCTCCAGAACGAAACCCGCCATGAAGAGGATGCACAGCACCGTCTTAGCGTCACAGATCACCCCGTCGCGGATCAGCTGTAAGACTTCCGACAGCGGCTTGGGAGTCACCTCGATGAATTCGTCTGGCTCCCGCGCATGTTGGCCCGCCGTCAGGTCGGCTGCCCAAAAAAGGTGTATCCGTTCGTCGGTAAAACCGGGCGTCGTCCATATAGTAGTAAGACGCTCGAGCCGCCCGGCTTTCACACCGACTTCCTCCAGCAGCTCGCGGCGCGCGCACACCTCCGGCGCTTCGCCCGGATTCAAGCGTCCCGCCGGGATTTCGATCAGCGGCCCGTTTGCGGCATAGCGGTACTGCTCGATCAGCAGGATCGTTGGGTCAGCCCCGCGTGGATCGGACGCGAAGGGCAACACAGCGGCCGCCCCCGGGTGCCGTACGATCTCGAGCTCTCCCGTCGAGCCGTCGGGAAAGCGCACCGTGTCGACGTCGACATTTATGACCCGCCCGCTGTGAATTCGTTTACTCGCGAGCTGCATCATCCACTCCGTTGTCTAGTGCTGGAACAGCCAGGTAAACGGGACTTTGAACCCTTCTGCGAACAGATACCCCGTGTTGCGGCGCAGGCTGGCATGAATCGGTGAACCGGTGGCAGGCGAGGTATAGGGCACCAGGCCGAGACGCCGCGCGATGATCTGCAACCGCAGCATATGGAAGCCGTCGCTCACCAGCAAGACGCGACGGCTGTCTTTTCCCTCGAACCAGTGCCGTATCTGATCGATCGACGTGTAGGTGTCGTCGCCGCCGGCGAGCGGCACGACCACATCGCCGGCCAGGCCGAGGCGCAGCAGATAATCGCGGCCCACGTTGGCTTCGTTGAGGGTGTCGCGCGCGCCGACGCCGCCGGTGACCAGCACGATGGGCGCGAGTCCCCGCTGGTACAAGGCAGCGGCGTGATCGAGTCGAGCGCGAAAAACGGGAGAGGGTCGGCCGTTGTACTGCGCGGCGCCGAGGACCGCGATGGCATCGGCGCCGGTGGCTTCATCGCGGGCGGCGTGCACGGCCACCGAGACGACGACCGCGGCCCATCCGAGCGCGATCAGAACGATCGCAAGGACAATTCCGCCAAGGGCACGCCGTCCGGTCCAGAATGGCATGCCACAAGATACTAAGGCCGGGTCAGCAACTCCTCGAACAGATCGAGCGCCCGCGGGTCGTCCGATTGCCCCAACCAGAAGATCGCCTTGCGCCGCAGATCGGGATCCTTGTTCTGCCTGGCGATGCGGATGAGCGCGGGCACCCCTTCGTCGCGTGGTCGCTGCGACAAGGCAAACACCGCCGTCTCGCGCACCTCGCGGTCCGCACTGCCGTCGTCGACCAGGTCGGTGAGTCCGCGAGTCGCCGCATCCCCGGCCGCCTGCCCCAGCCAGAAGACGGCCGAGCTCTTCACTTTCCGCGACACGTTGTTCGCGTGCGCGATCTTCAGGAGGTCGGGCCAGATCGTGACGCTATCGGCGAGTACGGCGGGGAAGATCGCCTTCTCAGATGCGCGACTCTCATCCTTCGATGCCAGGGCAAGCAGGTAGGTCGCGGCGTCCTTCGTGCCGACGGTGCCGAGATCGGTGGCGGCGCTGCTGGGCCGCCATTCGCCGCCGACGTATACACGGAGGTCCGTGATGGTGCCGCTGCGCTTGGTGAGTGCGACGCGCACCGGCCCGGAATCGCACGGCATGTCCCAGTCGTCGTGGTCGTCCCAATTCCCGTCAACCTGGCGATTGTGGCAATTCCCCTTGTCGCAATCCCAGCTGATCATGTTGCGGCCGTTGCCGTACACGCCGGGCTTCGCGGCAAAGCTGAAGCGGACCGAGCCGTCCGGGGCGCCGGCGACGCGCCGTTCCAACGACTGCTGCTGAAGCAGCACCAGAGCTGCGAGTGTAAGGGCGATCATTGGTTGATCAGCTCCTGGAGATACTGCGCCGCGCGCGGGCTCCGCGACTGGCCGATCCAGAAGATGGCCTTCTTGCGGAGTTCGCGGTCGGGATCGTTCTTGCCGATCTGGAAGAGCTTGTCGAGCGCGGCGTCTTCGCGGCGCTGCGAGTACACGAAAATCAAGTGCTCCCGCAACTCGCGGTCGGTCATGCTGTCGTAGAGCTTCACCAGATCGGCGACATCGACGTTGTGCCCCTGTCCCGCCCAGAACAGGGCCTTCTTGCGGATCTCCATGTCCTCTTTCTGGTTCAAGGCGATATCCATGAGCCAGCGATAATTATCCGCGCCGCCCATTTGCGAGAGGGAGAAAATGATCTTGTCTTTGAGATCGTCGTTCTCCACCTTGGCGAACAGGTCCTTGAGGAACTGCGCGTTTTCGGGTGACCGACTCTGCCCGATCCAGAAGATCGCCTTCTCCCGCAGATCGGTGCTGACGTCACGCCGCGCGGCGAAATCCCGGAGAATGGCGCCGGCGCGCGGGCTGCGGTGCTGCGACAACGCGAAGATGGCCTTTTCCTGGATCTCGGGAGGCGTCTTGGGATCGCGCAAGATCGAGTCGAGCGCGGCCACCGTCTCGTCGCCCGGCACCTGGGACAGCCAGAACACCGCCTGCTCCCGAACCTCTGGATCGGGGTCGGACCGCACCGCATTGAGCAGAATCGCCGAGGTTTCCTGGCTGCGCTTTTGAGAGACGAGGAACACCGCTTTGCGTCGAAGACAGGTCGAACCCGTGTCGCGGCGTGCGAGAATGGTCTTCAGAATAGGCACGGCGCGATCGGCGTCCATCTGCAGCAGCGCATTGACCGCGGCGATGCGGATGTCGTCCTCGTCATCGCACGACTCACCGTGCACGCGATAGGGGCGTCCGGGCTGCGCAATGATCGCCGGGACGGGACCGACGGGTGGTGTCGCGGGGATCACGGGAGTCGCCGGAGCGACGTTGTCGGCTTCCTCCGTCACGTCCGCGGTGGCATCGGGATCGCCCAGCCGTGCCAGGGCACCCTGGACGCGGCGCATCAGCGCGTCGGCGTCGCGGCGGGTCGTGGCCTTGGGGAAGCGAGACGCCTGTGTCTGCAACGCCTCCCGCGCATCGCGCAGCGCTTCCTCTGATCCATCCCGATAGAGCGCGAAGGCCTGCCAGTAATACGTGTTGGGGATGTAGGTCGACCGCGGATACTTGTCGCGGATGCTGCTGAAGAGCTCCGCGGCGCGCGCGTACTGGCTCCGATTCAGCGCCTGCCGCGCGGCGCGGTAGAGCGAATCGGCGACATCGGCCTGCGTCTGGTCGGGCCAGCGGGACTCGCTCGGCTCCTCCTCGTTGTCATCCCATGAGCTGACGAAGGGCACCGCCTGCAGGGTGTAGGCGAGGCCTCCGAGCGCCGCCGCTGAGGAAGTCAGTGCAGTCGACTGCTGGGACAGTTGCTCGGACACTGCGTCGAGTTTGGGTTGCACGATCATGAGCGCCGTTCCGGCGATCCCCGCTGAAAAAGTCAGCGCAGTCGACTGCTGGGACAGTTGCTCGGACAGTGCGTCGAGCCTGGGTTGCGCCATAATGAGCGCCGTTCCGGCTGCGTCCAGGGACGCCTCCGCAGACGTCAGTGGTGTGATGGTGGTCGCATGCGCGCGCCGATGCGCCCGCGCCTGTGGAGTCGGCGCCGCGGTGACCTGCACGGCGCTCGTAACGGCGAGCAAGAGGGACAAGCAGGACAACATCAGAGTGCTCCTTCTGTGCGCACCGGTACTGGCCCGGCGGGAATCGCCGAGCGCAACTTGGGCAACACGTTCGTTTGGTTCATGCCTTGGGTGATCAGATCGCGGTCGCGGCCATCCTGCACCGGATTGAGCAGGGATATCTGCATCAGCACGAGCTCCAGATCCCCGAGTAACGAGCGCAGGCGCGGATCATCAGCCGCGGGTGAATCGAGCATCAATTGTGTAGTCATCAGCAGGTCACGCGCCTGGCGCGCGAGCCGTGCGGTGTTTGCCGAACGATTGGCGTCCGCGCGGAACGACGTCAGGAACGCCTCCGTACGCGAGAGATATTGCGTCGCGGCGACCTGGTAGGCGACGCTGGCCAGGGAGTCGATCTCGTTTGCGACCCGCGTGCCCGCGCCCGCAGTGGCCGTAGAGGCGGGCGGCGCCGACGCCTGATTCGCAGACCAACGGCCGATGCCGATGCCGACCGCGAGCACCGCGGCCGCCGCCACGACCCACCGCATCCACGGCCGCAGCTCGATGACGTGCTTGTGCCTTCTGGCGTCCTCGATGCGCTTCCAGATCTCGTCACGGGGTGTGGGGAGTGGGGAGTGGTATGACCTCGCCTCATCCCGCAGCCACTTTTCGAATTTCGGATCTTCGTGCTGGTCCATCATCTCACCCACTCTCCTGCAAAGTCGGACAATGCGACGCGCAACTTGGCCCGCGCGCGCGACAGCTGTGCCTTCGAGGTGCCGGTCTCCACGCCCAGTGCGGCGCCGATCTCTTCGTGTGTGTAGCCCTCGACGTCGTGCATCACGAACACCGTCCGGTAACCCTCGGGTAATGCATCGATCGCCTGCCTGAGCCGCACTTTCAAATCCGGCTCCGCGTGCCGCTGTGTGGTCCCGATCTCATGCGCATCATCGATATCCGTTTCGCGCTGCCGCAACCGCTTCACCTTGCGCAGCCCGTTGAGCACGACCGTCGTCGTGATCGTGTGCAGCCACGTCGAAAAGGCTGCATCGCCACGGAACGAGCCGAGCCGGTCGAACGCGCGAATGAACGTTTCCTGGGTGAAATCCTGCGCGAGGGCGTCGTCACCCGCGAGCCGGAAGGCCAGGCGGTACACGCGGTCCACATGCGCGTCATACAACGTGCGCTCTGCGGCGCTGTCCCCGGCGCGGACGCGGGCAAGAAGCTGTGATTCGTCCACGGCGCTCCGAGGTGACGGTCTGGGCTCGTAACTACTGATGGGACACGGGGGACGACAAAAGGGTTACGTGACAGGGCCCTACCGGGTGCCAAACAGGCGGTCGCCCGCGTCCCCCAGGCCGGGGAGGATGTAGCCCTTGGCATTCAGCTCCCGGTCGAGGGAGGCGGTATAGATCGGGACGGTGGGGTGGGCAGCCAGCATCGCCTTCACGCCTTCCGGAGCGGCAACCAGGCACAGAAAGCGGATGCGTTGCACCGGGGCGCCGGCGCGGCTCAAGGCGCTGACGGCCGCGACCGCAGATCCTCCCGTCGCCAGCATGGGGTCGAGCAGGAAGAACGAACGGTCCGCCTCGCCGGAGGGAATCTTGAAGTAGTAGTCCACCGGCTGGAGCGTGTCGTGATTGCGGTACAACCCGATATGCCCGACGCGCGCCGAGGGAATGAGCTGCGAGATCCCTTCGACCATGCCGAGGCCGGCGCGCAGGATCGGGACCAGGGTCAGCTTCTTCCCCGCCACCTGGTTGCCGGTGGTCTTCTCGAGCGGCGTTTCGATCTCGACCGACTCGAGCGGCAGGTCCTTCGTGACCTCGTACGCCATGAGCATCGCGATCTCGTTCACGAGCAGCTTGAAGTCGCGCGTGCTGGTGCGCTTGTCGCGCAGAATCGTGAGCTTGTGCTGGATCAGCGGGTGCGACAGCACCGTGAGATTGGGAAACCTCATAGCGGGAAAGTACGCTTCCGGTTGCGGGCGCGCGACCGGCGGCTATTTTCTCCGTCCCGCTAGAGGAGCTCTTTCGCATGAAGCGCTCGATCCTTGCTCTTTCCCTCGCGGCCTTCGCGCTCTGCGCGATGCCGCTGTCCGCTCAGTCTGTCGATAGCCTCATCGCGAAGTACATCCAGGCGTCCGGCGGCATGGCCCGCATCCAGGCACTGCAGACGCTGCGGCGCACCGGCAAATTCACCGGCGGCGGCGGATTCGAGGCGGTCGTGGTGCAGGAGAACAAGCGCCCCAACAGCGTGCGCGAAGAGTTCTCCCTCCAGGGGATGACGGGCATCAACGCCTACGACGGCCACAACGGCTGGAAGATCGAGCCGTGGAACGGCAAGCGCGATCCCGAGTCGCTCGGTGAAGAAGAGATGCACGGCATCCTCGACGACGCCGACTTCGATGGCCCGCTCGTGAACTATCAGGCGAAAGGCAATCGCGTCGAGTTTCAGGGCATGGAGCAGATCGAGGGAAGCGACGCTTACAAGCTCAAGGTGACACGCCCGAACGGCGACGTCAGCTTCTACTATCTGGACACCGAGTTCTACGTCCCCATCAGAATCGACACGCAGCGCATGATCCGCGGCGCGCCGCAAGAATTCGAGACCTCGCTCGGCGACTACAAGCAGGTCAACGGCGTGTATCTGCCGTTCTCGTCCGAGTCGGGACCGAAGGGCAGCAGCAGCAGCGACCGTTCGAAAATCACGTACGACAAAATCGAAGCCAACGTCCCGCTCGACGACCAGCGGTTCGTTCGTCCAGGGGGGGCCCGCCCATGAACGTTCTCCTGCTGCTTCTGATCGCCCAGCAACCCACTGCCGCACCCGCCGTCAAGGTGGATTCGGAAACGATTTCCGGCCTCGGCGCGCGCAACATCGGCTCGGCAGCGATGAGTGGCCGCATTGCGGCGCTCGACGCCGTACACGAGGGTGCGCGGCTCACGATCTACGTCGGCGCGGCGAGCGGCGGCGTGTGGAAGTCGACCAACGGCGGCACCACGTTCAAGCCGGTCTTCGACAAGCAGCCCGTGCAGTCGATCGGCGCGGTGACGATCGATCCCAAGAATCCCAAAGTGATCTGGGTCGGCAGCGGCGAATCGTGGATGCGGAACAGCGTGTCCATCGGCGACGGCGTCTACCGGTCCGACGACGGCGGTGACAACTGGACTAACCTGGGGCTGCGGAACTCCGAGCACATCGTCAAGATCCTCGTCGATCCCACCGAAACCAACACGGTGTACGTGTGCGTGCCGGGCAAGCTCTGGAGCGACAGCGACGAGCGCGGCGTCTACAAGACCACGGACGGCGGGAAGTCGTGGGCCAAGGTGCTCAAGGGCGCCAACCTGTCGACCGGCTGTTCGATGCTATCGATGGACCCGTCGCATCCCAAGACGCTGTTTGCCGGGATGTGGGATTTCCGGCGCCGGGGCTGGACGTTCCGCTCGGGCGGCGATAGCGCGACCGCGCCGAGTGGCTCCGGCCTGTTCAAGAGCACGGATGGCGGCGCGACATGGGCCGAGCTCAGCTCGGCCGGCGCCTCCGGCTTGCCAACCAAGCCGTGGGGTCGCGTGGCGGTGAGTGTTGCGCCATCCAAGCCGGAGATCGTGTACGCGTTCATTGAAGCAGTGCCGCCGCAGAACGCGCTGTATCGCTCGGAGAACGGCGGCAAGACGTGGCAGATGCTCGACCGCAGCCAGAACATGCTGTGGCGGCCGTTCTACTTCGCGAATCTCATCGTGGATCCGCGGGACCCCGACCGCGTCTACAAGACTGATGGCGGTCTCATCGTCAGCACCGATGGCGGGAAGAGCTTCAGCGGCATCTCGGGCGGCGCGCACGGTGATTTCCACGACGTCTGGGTCGATCCGAACGATACCGATCACCTGATCACGGGCGACGACGGCGGCCTGTGGTTCTCGTACGACGCCGGCAACAAGTGGGTGAAAAACGAGAACCTGCCGGTTTCGCAGTTCTACCACGTCAGCGTCGACATGGCGCGGCCGTACAACGTGTACGGCGGGCTGCAGGACAACAGCTCGTGGGTCGGGCCGTCGGAGTTTCCCGGCGGGATCACGAATCACCAATGGGAAAACATGTACGGGGGCGACGGCTTCTGGATGTTCGCCGACCCCACCGATCCCGATTACCTGTACGCTGAGGCCCAGGGCGGCGAGATCGGCCGCGTCAATCGTAAGACGCATGAGTCTCACAACATCCGGCCGTTGCCGCGCTACCAGGAAAAGAAGCTGCGCTTCAACTGGAACACGCCGATTCACATCAGTCAAACACAGCCGGGCACGATCTACATCGGCGCGCAGGTGCTGTTCCGCTCGAAGGACTTCGGCCAGACGTGGGAGCGCATCTCGCCCGATCTGACGACCAACGATCCGCAGAAGCAGAAGCAGGAGCAATCGGGCGGTATCACGGTCGACAACTCGGCCGCCGAGATGCACACCACGATCTACGCGATCGCGGAGTCGCCGCGGGACGGGCAAGTGGTCTGGGCCGGCACCGATGACGGGAACGTGCAGGTCACGCGCGACGGCGGGAAAACGTGGACCAACGTCGTGGGCAAGATCACCGGCCTTCCCAAGAATGCCTGGGTCTCGTCCGTCGAGGCGGGGCACTTCGGCAACGGAACGGTCTACGCCACGTTCGATCTGCACACGTTCGGCGACATGCGGCCCTACGCCTACAAGTCGAGCGACTTTGGCGCGACGTGGACGCCGCTGGTGGCGCCGGACAGCCCCGTACGCGGCTACGCCCACGTCATCAAAGAAGATCCGGTCAACGGCAACCTGCTGTTCCTGGGGACCGAGCTGGGGCTGTGGGTCTCGGTGGACGGCGGGAAGCAGTGGGCGCACTACAAGGGCGGCGATCTACCGGCCGTCGCGGTGCGCGATCTGGCCGTTCACCCGCGCGACCACGACCTCGTGATCGCCACGCACGGTCGCGGGATCTGGATCGTGGACGACATCACGCCATTGCGGGCGTTGACGCCCGAGATCCTCGCCAGCCCGGTCGCATTTCTGGCTGGCCGTCCGACCACGCAGCGGCTGCAGGCGGGCGGCGGGTGGGCGAACGGCGACGCGATGTACGTGGGACCCAATCCCCCCGGCGACGCCGTGATCACCTACTACCAGCGGCGCCGGCACATCTTCGGCGACATGAAGCTCAATGTGTACGACGCGAGCGGTAGACTCGTCGGCACGATGCCGACGAGCAAACGCCGGGGCTTGAATCGCGCGGCGTGGTCGATGCGGCTGGCCCCGCCGCGCGTGCCTCCCGCGGCGAGCGCGGCGTTCGGCGCGGCGTACGGCCCGCGTGTCCTGCCCGGGACGTACACGATCAAGTTGACGAAGGATACGGCGACGTACACCACGCAGCTCGTGCTGGTACCGGATCCGCGGGCGACCCACACACAGGCGGAGCGCCAGGCGGCGCTCGACCTGGCGCTGAAGATCAAAGGAACGCTGGGCGACATGACGTTTGCGGTTGAGCGCATGAATAGCGTGCGCCAGGCGCTGGATGACCGCGCCGGGAAATTACCGGCTGCTGACGCGGTGGCGAAGCGTCTCCGTGCCGCGTCGGCCGCCGTGGACTCGTTGCGCAAAAAGATCGTGGCGACCAAAGAGGGTGGGATGATTACGGGTGAGGAGCGGCTGCGCGAGAATCTCAGCGATCTGTACAGCAACATCGTGTTCTACGACGGTGGCCCGACGCAGACGCAGATCGAGCGTGCGGACGCGCTGGCACGCGAGCTGGGTGATGTGGTACGCGACTTCGACGCCTGGGCGACGCGGGAGCTGGCCGGTCTCAACGCGGCACTGCGGAGCAAGAAGCTCGAGCCGATCGCGGTGATCACCCGGCAACAGTGGGAGGCGGCGGGGCAGTAGAAACAGCTATTGGCTATCGGCTTTGCTGCGTGGGTCCGGGCGCACGATGAAGGTTTGGGTGATTGCCCGGCCGTTCACGGTCAAGCGGGCCGTGAAGGTACCGGAGAGCCGCGCGCCCTCGCGGCGCCGCGGTCCACCGGGCTCGGCGGGTGCGACCGGCCGCCACACCACTCGGTGCATCCCGGCCTCCGTGGATAACGTCTCCGGCACCGGCTGCCACAGTGGCGACACCCGCGGGAGCCCGCCTCGCGTCCCCCCCGCTCCCGCCGCTGCGGCCGGGTCGCCTGGCCACTTCCGCAAGACTTTGCCGGCGGCGTCCAAAATCTCCAGCGTGACCGCTCCAGTCCCCGCTTTGCGGTAGTAGTCGATGAATGCGCCGTCGGGTGGGTTCAGCGCCTGCGGCTCGTCGCGCTGGAGCGGTGTACCGTTATCGTCGCCCGGGATAACGTTGATCGCGTCCGCGGGCCGGAACAGCCACGCGTCGGCCTGGAGCACCTCGCCTGAGACCTGCCGCAGCGCGCTGATGTCGTCCATTACCCAGAACCCGCGGCCGTGCGTGGCGACGATGAGGTCGTTGCCGTACACGACGAAGTCACGCACCGACGTCACCGGCAGGTTGCGCTGCAGCGCCTGCCAGTGGTCGCCGTCGTCGAACGACACGAACGCCCCGCGCTCGGTCCCGGCGAACAAGAGTCCTCGACGCAACAGGTCTTCCTTGATAACGTGGACGTATACGCCGTCCGGCAGGCCCGTCGTGATGCGCTGCCATGACCGGCCCTGATCGCGCGTGCGGTAGATGTACGGCGCGAAGTCCTGGAGCTGGTGCCGGTCGACGCTCGCATATGCCGTGTCGGCGTCGAAGTGCGACGCCTCGATGCCGGTGACTCGACTCCACGCAGTCAGCGCCGCTGGTGTGACGTCGCGCCAGGACGCGCCGTCGTCGGTCGTGACATGGATGAGCCCGTCGTCGGTGCCGACCCAGATCAGCGGCGCGCGCAGCGGTGACGGGGCCACCGCGTAAATGACGCCGCGCTTGCCGTTACGATCCGTGGCCGCGGCGGCGATCGCGTCGAGGTTCGATGGGATGCCGGGATCGGGCCGAGTCAGGTCGCCGCTGATCTGCTTCCACGTCTGCGCCCCGTCAGTCGTCTTGAACAGGAACTGACTGGCGTAATACAGCGCGTGCGAGTCCGCCGGCGACAGCACCAGCGGCTGGGTCCAATCGGCGCGGTCGGTGTCGGTGCCCTTCGGTGCGGCGGTGTTCGGGACCGACAGGTTGGTCTCGAGGTCCCAGCGGCTGCCCTCGCCGCCGTAGATCACGCCCGGGTGCAGCGGGTCGCCAGTCGCGTAGCCGCTTTCGCCGGCCGCGCCGATCGGCTCCCAATCGCGCTGCGAGATTTGCGCGAATTTGCCGCGCGAGCGCACCGCCACCGCGCCCGAGTCCTGTTGCGCGCCGACGACCCAGTACGGAAAGCGGTAGTCGACTGATGCGTGATAAACTTGCGCGGTGGGCTGATTGAGCCACGAGCTCCAGGTCATGGCGCGCGGATCGGGGCTGCGCGCGTTGCGCGTGATGATCGCGCCCTGGTCGCTCGCGACGATCAGGCTGTCGGGGTTGTCAGGCGCGATCCATACCTGGTGGTAATCGTCGCCGCCCGGTGAGCCGCGGATCACGTCCCAGGTGGCGCCGCCGTCGCGGCTGCGGTTCACGGCGACGTTCGGCACGTACACGACGCCGTCGTCCTTCGGATCGACGGCGATCTTTTCGAAATACCAGCCGCGGCCCCACAGCGCCGTGTCGCGGCTGACTCGCCGCCAGGTCGCACCGGCATCCTCTGAGCGGAACACGCCGCCCTGTCCCGGCGGCGGTGGAACCGGGGCAGGGGGACGCCCTGGCGCGGCGGGCGGTGGCGCCGGTGCCGGCACGGTGGGATCGGGCACGAGACAGTCCACCACGGCGTACACGCGTCGCGGATTGGACGGCGCTACGGCGATGCCCGTCCGTCCGATCCCTGCCGCGGGCAAGCCGGCGGTGAGCTGCTGCCAGGTCGATCCGCCGTCGGTGGACTTGTAGATCCCGCCGCCGGGGCCGTTGGTGGGCGCGTACGTGAACCACGGCGGCCGGCGCGTATTCCACAGCCCCGCGTACACCACGCGCGCGTCGGTCGGGTCGATGACGACCTCGACCGCGCCGACGTTCTCGTCCTTGTAGAGGACCTTCTGCCAGGTGCGGCCGCCGTCGCGCGAGCGGAACACGCCGCGCTCAGGGTTTGCGGCGTACAGGTGGCCTACGCCCGCGACGAACAACACGTCGGGATTCTTCGGATCGACGGCGATCTTGCCGATGTGTTGCGTGTCGCTGAGGCCGAGGTGGGTCCAGGTGCGGCCGGCATCGGTGGATTTGTAGACGCCGTTGCCGAAGCCGGTGGAGTCGCGCAGAGTGGACTCACCGCTGCCGACGTAGATCACGTCGGCAGCGGACGGCGCGACCGCCAGGGCGCCGACCGAGGCGACGGACTGTTCGTCGAACACGGGCAACCAGGTTCTGCCGGCGTCTGTGGTTTTCCAGACACCGCCGTTCACGTGGCCGAAATAGAACTCTTCTGGCCGGCCGGGCACGCCGGAAACGGCAGCGGTTCGACCACCCCTGAACGGGCCGAGCATGCGCCAGTCGAGGCCGATGGGCATGTCGAGGAGGTCCGCACGCGCCCCCGCCCACAGTACCGACGGATGTTGCTGCAGCCGGAGCGCTGAGAGCGCGGCGCCGGCCTGAGCGATGCTGACGAGGAAATCTCGGCGCGACGGCATCGCCTTATGGGCTGACGCTGGCGAAATAGACCTCGAGGTTCGTCGGGTACGTGCCGAACGTCTTGCCCGGTCCGGTCCACGTCATCGCGGCGCTGCCGGGCAGCGAGATGATCCCGTCATAATCCCCGATGAACGGGCGGATGCCGTTCGCGCACGAGGAGCAGGGTACTCCGTACGCCGACGGATCCCAGCTCGTCTTTGTCACGCGCGTCGTTGCCCAGCTGCTGCCCTCGTCCGCGCTCGTGATGTACGAGACGTCGAACAACGTATTGCCGCTGTAACTGCGATCGTTGGTCATGAGATCGAGGCGGCCGCTGCCGGGCTCCACGCTCAGCTCGACGTTGATGCGATCGCCGGACGCGGGCGCGACGATGGCCGGCTTCGACCACTGCGTGATGTCGCTGACGTCGGCGGAGGTGAGCAGGACCTGGGCCGTTCCGGCCACGATGTCGGTGTAGGCGACATAGAGCCGGTGCGTCGTCGGATCGAACGCCGGGGCGGGGTAGGAGCCGGGCGCGCGGAACGGCGCGCCGGAGATGTTGAAGCAGTACGGCGGATACAAGCAGACCGGATTTTGGAATGTGGCAAACCTGAAAGACTTGCTCCACGTCGCGCCGCGATCGGTCGAGACGCTGACGAACAGCGCGGTGCCTTTGCCGCCCTGCACCGAGTTGTCGAACGTGAGATAGGCGTAGCCGGTCGCGGGATCGACGACGACGCGCGCGTCCTGATCGCTACGCACCGAGCCGCTCGAGACCTTCACGGGAAGATCGAAACTGGTGCCGCCGTCGTGCGAGACCGCGATGAAAATCGGCGAGTGCGCGCTGAATCCCGTAAAGTGCGCCCACGGCACGTAGATCGTCCCATCGTTCGCCACCGTGATGGACTCGTGATCGGGGAATTGCCCGTTCGATCCTCTCGCCTTCCCCTCGCCCTGGAACGCGCTGACGAGCGTGAGGGGATGATCGGGCCCACCGGCGGTCCAGCTGCGGCCGCCGTCGCTCGAGCGACTGAGCCACAGCGCGACGTTCTTTCCCACGTAGCCGAAGCACGTGAAGTAGGCGGTGGCGCCGTCCGGGCTGAACGCCACTGCCGGATCCCCACCGACCTCGTAGATGCCGGTACCCGGGACCGCCGGGTCGTCGGTGAATTGCGTGATGCCCGGGATGAAGCCGCTCGGCAGCGTCGGCGTCCAGCTGCGGCCGCCGTCGAACGTCGCGTTGACGCCGCAGCCGTCGTTGTAGTTCCAGTCGTTGTTGCCGGTGATCATGTTGCTCGGGTTCGCCGGATTGACGGCGAGCGGGGTCTCGTTTTGAGCCGTGGTGTCGCGGCTGACGTTGACGACCAGGACCGCTCCGCTGCTGCGCGAGGTGCTGAAGCTCGGTGAGCCCGGGGAGGGCGAGGAGCTGGGTTCATGGGCGCACGCGACGCAAAGCGCGCCGGCGCTGACGATTGCCGCAAGGGAAATGAGGCGAGGCATGGAGTCTCCGGAAGCTCGAAAGGTTGAATAGATCACCTACTTGCCGACCCCTCAAGACCACTGCAGCGTCTCAGCGTCTGCTTGGCGTTTCGAAACGCAGCGAGGCTCTCCTCGTAGGACGAGACAAACATGACCGCGCCGATCAGCGCCGAATTCCTGGCCCTCCAGGAGCTTCTCGCCGGCCGCTATTCGATCGAGCGCGAGCTCGGGCGAGGCGGTATGGGGATCGTGCTGCTCGCCCGTGATGTGGCGCTTGACCGCCCCGTCGCGATCAAGCTGCTCCCCCCGCACCTCGCGACGCGCCCCGACGAACGGGACCGCTTCCTGCAAGAGGCGCGCACCGCCGCCGGCCTCGCGCATCCCAATATCGTGCCGATTCACCTCGTCGAGGCACACGGTGACCTCGTGTTCTTCGTGATGGGCTTCGTGGATGGCGAGACACTGCGCGATCGGGTAGAACGGGCCGGGCCGCTCCCGCCGCGCCTCGCGACGAAGCTGCTGCAGGAAGTGGCGTGGGCGCTGGGCGCCGCGCATCAGCGCGGCGTGATTCACCGCGACGTGAAGCCCGACAACATC
>Ga0137418_10000985_pt1 | contig 26071 bp, 20 predicted proteins | sample CZODoug3_1_2_16f_FD_122242 | JGI IMG/M metagenome (GOLD analysis project Ga0137418, IMG submission 122242) | Vadose zone soil fungal communities from Angelo Coast Range Reserve, California, USA - CZODoug3_1_2_16fungal (Hybrid Assembly) | ecosystem: Environmental > Terrestrial > Soil > Vadose...
GGTAGTGTCCTAATTCGGGGACAGACGTATAAATCACCTAATTAGCAAGTAAAGCAACCTTGATCGCTAATTAGGTGATTTATACGTCTGTCCCCGAATTAGGACACTACCACTTCCTGGTCTTTATACTGGAGTTGGTAAAGCTTGTAATAGATCCCGCGCCTGGCCAGAAGTTCCTGGTGCGTGCCGATCTCGCGAACGCGGCCCTTGTGCATGACGATGATTTTGTCGCACCGCTGAATCGTGGACAACCGGTGCGCGATGATAATGGATGTGCGACCTTCCATCAGCCGTTCGATCGCCTTGCGGATTTGGATTTCGGTCTCCGTGTCCACACTGGACGTTGCCTCGTCCAGGATCAGGATCTGCGGATCGTGCGCGAGCGCCCGCGCGAAGGCCAAAAGCTGACGCTGTCCAACGGAAAGCATCGTCCCCCGCTCGTTCACCGGATGATTGAGACCAAGCGGCAGCCCGCGCAGGAACGGCCCCAGGTTTACATCTTCTGCCGCGGCCGAAACGCGCTCGCGCGAGATAGGTGACCCGAGCCGGATGTTGGACTCCATCGTTCCGGAGAACAGAAACACATCCTGAAGCACCACAGCGAACGAGCCCCGCAGGTAGTCGAGATCCAGTTTCGCGGTGTTCATCCCGTCGAGAAGAATCTCTCCTCGCTGAATGTCATAGAAGCGCGTGAGAAGGCTCGTCGTTGTCGTCTTGCCGGCGCCCGTGTGACCGACGATGGCGACCGACTCGCCGGGACTGACGCGAAAAGACACATCTTTCAAAACCCAGGTTTCGTCGTTGTATGCAAACCACACATTGCGGAACTCGATCTCGCCGCGCGCTTGCCGGGGCGGCTTAAGGGCGTTCTCGGGGTTCACGACAGTGGCCGGCGTATCGAGCAATCGAAACAGCCGTTCGGAACTCGCCATTGCCGACTGCAGGATGTTGTACTTCTCGCTCATGTCCTGAATGGGTTGAAAGAAGCGCCGCGAGTACTGAATAAATGCGAAGAGGGCGCCAAGACTCAGCGAGCCCGTCATCACTTTGCCGCCGCCATACCAGATGATCAGGGCAACCGCAACCGAACTCAGAAGTTCCACGGCGGGATAAAACCACGCGTAGGCAACGATCCCGTCCTTGTTCGCCGCGAGATGCTCGTTGTTGATCGCGTCGAACTCATCAAAGCTTTTTCGTTCCCGATTGTAAAGCTGCACGACGGACATGCCGGTGATGTGTTCCTGCAGAAACGCATTGATCTTCGCGATTGCGATGCGAACGCGCCGGTAAGAGTCCCGCACCTGTTGGCGGAAGACCTCCGTCGCGATAGCGATCAGCGGAACCACCGAGAGCGTTACAAGGCCGAGCTGCCAGTTCAAGACCAGGATCGCAACCGTGATGCCGAGGAGTGTGAAGATATCGCCGAAAATCGATACCAGACCCGCGGAGAACAGCTCGTTCAGCACATCGACGTCCGTGATTACACGCGTAATGAGCCGGCCCACGGGATTCCTGTCGTAAAACGAGGGCGACAAGCCCTGCAGATGCTGAAAGACCTGCATTCGCATGTCGTACATGATTTTCTGGCCGGTGTTCTGCAGTGTGTATGTCTGGAGCGTCGCAAAGACGAACTTCAATACCAGCAGGCCCACGAATACAACGGCGATGAACGTCAGGCCCGGCAGATCGGCCGCGGCGATGTATTGATCGATGGCGATCTTGGTAATCCATGGGAATGCGATTTCCAGGACCGATTCGCACAGAATCAGCAGCAGTGCGAAAGCGACAAATTTCTTGTAGGGCCGGAGGTACGTGATCAGCCGGCGCATCAACCGCGAGTCGTAGGCTTTACCGAGAACTTCTTCGTCTTGCATTCGCGTTCTGATTACTGTAGCGGCGGTCTATGACCGCCGACAGTCTCCAGGCCTGCGGATTGTCGGCGGTCATAGACCGCCGCTACAGCGTACGGGCTTTAGCCCCGCTTTAGCCCGCGTTCTCCAATTCTTCTTCCAGCAGTTGCTTTCTATGCAATTCCGCGTAATAACCGTCTCGCGCGAGCAGTTCCGCATGGGTGCCCCGTTCCACGATGGCACCGCTTTCGATAACGATGATTTCGTCGGCTTCCTTCACCGTTGAAACACGATGGCTGATGAGAATCGAGGTCCGATTCCGCATCACCTGCTTCAGTTCATGCAGAATCTGCTCTTCCGTGTACGTGTCCACGCTGGACAGCGCGTCGTCCAGAATGAGGATCCGCGGATCCCGCACGACGGCGCGGGAAATCGCTGTTCTCTGTTTCTGTCCTCCGGAAAGCGTAATGCCTCGCTCACCGACCATGGTTTCGTATTTGCCGGGAAATTCCTCGACGTCGCCTTGAATTCTCGAAATCGCCGCTGCTCGACGAACGTCCGCATCCGAAGCGGACTCCACGCCAAACGCGATGTTCTCGCGAATCGTCTCGCCGAACAGGAACGTATCCTGGGGAATAAAGCCGATCGATCGGCGCAACGTCTCCAATGGAATTCGCTCGATCGGCATACCATCAATGAACAGCGAATTCGGCGGCGGGTTGTAAAGCCGCGGGATCAATTGAACCAGCGTGGATTTTCCCGATCCGGTGGAACCGACAATCGCTACGGTCTTCCCTTTCGGTATCGACAACGAAATATTTCGCAGCGTCGCCTTGCCGTTGTACGAGAAGCTGAGGTTCCGGAATTCGATGGCTCCTTCAACCGCGAAATCCGCTGCCACGCCCGGCTCATCGTTCACTTCGGCCGGCGCGTCCAGAATGTAGTTCAGTCGCTGCATGGAAGCGCGGCCCCGCTCGAACAAGTTCACGACCCAGCCCAGCGCGATCATCGGCCAGGTCAAAAAACCGAGATACATGTTGTATGCAACAAAATCGCCCAGCGAGATCGAATTCTGGATGACCTGACGCCCGCCGAAGAGAAGTACGATGACGACCGCCAGTCCGATCATCAACTCCATGACCGGGTAGAAGACACTCGTCACGCGGATCAGCTCATAGTTCTTGTCTACGAGCGCCCGGTTCATCCGGTCAAATTCGGCAATTTCGTGTTTTTCCTGAACGAACGCTTTGACGACCCGCACGCCTGCCATGCTTTCCTGCACACGCGCGCTCAGATCGGCGAGCCTGGCCTGTGACTCTTCAGTCAGATCGTGAATTCTCTTTCCGAAATGGCGCACGCTGTAGGACACGAAAGGCAGCGGCAGGAGCGCCAGCAGCGTCAGCTGCCAGCTGATCTCCAGCATCACTACGACCGCAAACAAGGCGGTTACCACAGTGTTGGCCGTGTACATGATGCCCGGTCCCACCAGCATGCGCACATTGCTCAGATCGTTGGTGGCTCTCGACATCAACTCGCCTGTTTTATTCTTCTGGTAAAACGAGATCGAGAGCGTTTCCAGATGACGGAAGAGATCGTTCCGGAGCGTATATTCGATGTCGCGCGATACCCCGATGATCAACATGCGCGTGAGGAACCGGAAGACTCCTTGCAACAGCGTCAGCCCGACGATAAGGGCCGCGTAATAAAGGAGTTTCTGCCGGGTGACCGACTCGCGAAGGGCATCGACCGCAGAACCGGTGACCCAGGGGGTGGCCAGAAGGAAGACGTTGGAGCCCACGATGCAGATCAGCCCGAAGGCAAGCCGGAAGCGGTGTTGCCGGAGATGGACGGTCAGGCGGGCCAGAACGTTCCATTTCTCCGAGTTAAGGAAGACCATAAGTCCTCATCTTACTATAATGTACGTCGACTGTAGCGGCGGTCTTTGACCGCCGGCGGTCACAGACCGCCGCTACAGTTAGAGTTAAACCTTAACGATCCGGAGGATGTCCAAATGGATAGCGGGGACGGAACCATCCGGCAGAGGACAAACTCGCAAATGGAAGACGCTTTAACGACATCGATGTCCAGGGTCCCAGAAAAGCAAGACGCGGATGCCGGACTTGTCGAGCGGTACCTGTCCGGAGACATGACCGCATTCGATGAGCTGATGATCCGGTACGAACGGCAGATTTACCGGGTTTGCTACCGGTTCGTGGAAAACCGGGAGGACGCGATGGACCTGGCCCAGGAGGTCTTCATCAAGGCGTTTGAACACCTCCCCACTTTCCGGCAGGAGTCCAGCCTGAAAACCTGGCTCTACAGGATCGCGATGAATCACTGCATCAATCACGTGAAAAAGCATTCGCAGGAATTCGTCGAAGTCACCGAATACACCTCCAGCGTTCGCGCCTCGGCGCACGCTCAAATGGAGGAGCGAGAACAGCGTGAGCATTTGCGCCGAATGGTGAAACACCTTCCGCCGAAACAGAAGGCGATTCTCGAATTGCGCATCAACGAGCAGCTGAGCTACGAAGAAATTGCTAACATTTCAGGACGGTCGGTTTCAACCATTAAGGCCAGTGTCTTTTTTGCATTGGAAAAACTGAGGAAACTGGTAAAAGATCCCAGGATCCGGAAGATTCGCCGCGCGTAGGTTGAGTTTTATGTTTGGTCATCTCAAAGCCCAGGAGTTCTTGAATTTGATGGAGGGTGCCGAGCTGCCTGCCGAGCGCAAGCTGCATCTGGACGGCTGTGCGCGATGCACCGCCACATTGACGTCGATGCTTTCAGTGCACGGCGCAGTCACCTCGCTCGATGCCGACATTCCTGAACCCGATTGGGCCGAATTCCGTTCCTCGGTTCGCGATCGGTTACTGTCGCGCGCGGCACAGCGTTCTTCTGCAGTGCGGCGCTGGACCGGCTGGCCTATACGGCCGGCAGCGGCGTGGGCCTTGTCGCTGGTCGTCGCAGTTGGAATCACGACCGCCGCGTTCCTTTGGAACATGGAAAGAATGCAGACTACTGTCGTGGAACCACCCCGCCCCCAGCCTCCCGCGATCGAATTGAACGATGTCGAGGCAATGAGTCTCGGGTGGTCCAAGACGTCGCTGTTCGATGATTTGATCCAGCTCAACGATGCACAGGCAGAACAGGTTCGAGCGATGTTGGAGTCCCCGCAGAAGGGAACTCAATACCACCAATGAGAAAGCTTGCCGCCGTCTTCCTGCTCGTTATCCTTTCGAGCACCATCGCCCTGTCCAAGCAGGACGGCGCCAGGCGACTGGAACCGCACGGCAAGGCGGCCAACCGTGCAGCGGCGCAGGCCGGCCGCACTCCGGCGATCGAAGATGCCGTCCTCGGTTATTACATCAGTCAGTTTCCGCAGGTGGCGGAAGTCGGCGACGACGTTTTTGTGAAAGTCCTGCCTCATCTCCGGCAGTTTGTCAGGGAACGATTTGAAATCAGCCAGCGCAGAAACCGGGCTTTGAATGCCATCAGAAACATGGTTCAAAGCGCCGATTCCGAAGAAGACCTCAAGCGTTTAATTCGTGAGTTCGACAAAGCCGACGCGGACATTCAGGCAAATCAGGAAAAGTTCCTGGCCAACGTCGATCCTCTTCTGAGCACGCACCAGCAGGCCAAAGCTCGACTATTTCTGATGATGGCCGACAATCGCATCCGGCAAATCCTGAACCAGATTCAAAACAACGCGAACCGCGCCGCCCAGCCAGCCCCTGACCAGCGCGAAAAATAGCGGGAACGCGGGAAAAGAATTAGCCGCGAATTACGCGGATTACGCGAATGGGCGCATCAAGGATCCTTGCGCCCATTCGCGTAATCCGCGTAATTCGCGGCTAATTCTTTTCTTCACAGGTCGTGGCTAATTCTTTATCGTTGTTGTTTAATGCAGGCATGATTCCGCGACTCCGCTTCATCCTGCTCATCGGTATCACTGTACTCATTGTCCCTGGTGCCTGGGGCCAACCGCAGCAGATGCCGAAGATCACGCTCAACTATCCCACCAGAACCGGACAAAGCTGGGTGCTCTACATCGCAAAAGAAGGCGGCTATTACCAGAAGAATGGGCTGGACGCGAATATCGTATTTGGTGTCAGCCCGACCGGGATTGCGATGGTGATCAGCGGCGAGGCCGCCATGACCGTCTACACGCTGGAGCAATCGATGCAGGCAAGCTCCAAAGACGGGTCCCTCGTCTCTGTGGGCAGCCTGTTCAAGAAGAGCCTGTTCGCACTGATGGCGACGAAGGACATTACGACCGTCCGCGGCCTGAAAGGGAAGCGTGTGGCGGTGAGTCAGATTGGCGACGCGCCGTACAACTACACGATCGGACTTCTCAACAAAGCCGGACTCGGTCAAAGGGATGTTCAGTGGGTTCCCGTCGGAACCGATGTTAGTGGCCGCGCCGCCGCTCTGGTAGGCAGCCGCGTCGATGCCACGATGTTGACCGCGCCGGTGTATTTCAAGCTCGAGCAGGAAGGATACAAGAACCTCGGCAATATCAGCGACTACGATGATATCTATGCCCCATCCGTATATCTGATGAAGAAGGGTACGATCGCGGCGAACCCGAAGCTTCCTGAATTACTGATCAAGGCTCACGCCGAAGCGATCAAGCGGTTCTACGACGACAAAGCGTTCGCAATCAAAGCATACCGAGTGTACGACCCACAGGATCCTGCAGAGGTCGAGAAAATCTACGACCACTATGCCAGGGTCAGCACCTATGAGCGCGTCCCCTACGTTACCGCTCCGGCCGTCCAGTACATTCTGGATCACTTGAGCGACCCGCAGTCGGCCGCTCAGATGAGGAAATTCGATTTCCGCTCGGTGATCGACAACAGCATTGTGGACCGTCTCGTGAAGGAAGGTTTCTTCGAGAAGCTGTTTGGACCGGGGATCAAAGCCGAGCAGGAGAGGAAAACAAAAATAGCTTTCCGGTAAGGCATCCGGCGAGAAGACATTTTGAAATTGGACGAATCCTGCATCTCAAATCCGAAATCCGAAATATCGCATTGGACTGGCCGTCTTTGGAAGGATGGCTAGTCCAATTGGAGATTTCGGATTTCGGATTTGAGATGCAGGATTCGTCCAATTTCAAAATCCTTTCTTCCCGCTAACGCCAATGCGCGAATCCCATGGCGCTGCCGGTGCCGGCCTCGGAGCGGTAGCATGCGACATAGTCCACGAGTTTCATCGTCAGTCCTGCCTCGAACATGACTCCGGCAACGGTAATCCAGTTTTTGATCTCCGATGTACCCGCTCGAAACATCTCGTCCGGAACTCTTGACAGAGTTGCGAGGTCGCCTTTCCTCACGGCCTCGAGCACTTCGTGATCGAAAGCTTCGTCGAGCACCCAATGGGTGAGACCACCGGACGCTATAACTGCGACCGTCTGATCTCCAGGCCAGGACGAAATGCCGCGGGCCAGCGTCCGGCCGAAGTTGAAGCAGCGTTCGGCGGACGGCTGGTTAGGCGGATAAAAAGTATTCACGAATACCGGAACGTGCGGCACCACCCTGTCTCGCATCAGCCGCCGGTACACAAAGCCATAAGCATGGGGCACTGCATTCGATCCGATCTCACCGGTGCTCAGCCGCGTCAGTTGAGAAACGTCGAAGCCATCGGCCATCGCCCGTTCGATCAGGTGGCGGCCGAGTTCAGGCTGGCACGGATATTGTGTGTAGACCGAGGGCGTGCGGTCCTGTTCGGCGCAGGCAATCCCGGGAGGCAGCTTCGCCAGGAATTCCGGAGTTCGCGGAATACCTTCCACGTACTGACCCCAGAAGATTGCGAATGCCGGGACGTGCTCGCTCGTGAAGACTTCCATCTGGTCGTTTCCGACTACGACAGCAACGTCGGGCCTCTTCTCATCGAACAAGTCGGCGAGCTTCGAAATCGCACGCTGGCACTGCATATGGCGATCGCGGCACACTTCGGGCCTGATCAGCTCTGCAATGCCCTCCTGTCTCCGCAGCGCAAGCAGCTCGTCGAATGTATAGGTCCTGCCCTTATAGAAATGTTGCGGGTTCGCGCGATCGGCTTTAACGCGCTCCGGCCAGATCTCGGGTGGAATCGACAGCATCGGGCCATGCGAGGTACCCAATCCGAAGACGATATGGGCCACGCCTAGCCCACCAGCAGAATCTGGAGATCCATCAGGTTGGTTTGAGTCGGGCCGGTAACGATGAGGTCGCCGGTAGCTTTGAGAAAATTGGAGGAGTCGTTTGACCGCAGGTATTTCAGGGGAATCAGTCCGAGCTCGACAGCTCGCGAGCTGGTAAATGGATCGACGAGCCCGCCTGCGGCGTTTGTCGGGCCATCGGTACCATCCGTGGCCACGCTCGCGAAGCAGGACGGAGTGTGTGTCGGACGAGCCGCCATCGAAATCGCCCAGGCCAGAGCCATTTCCTGATTTCGGCCCCCCAGACCATGACCTCTCACCGTGACCGTCGTTTCGCCGGCCGCCAGAATGCAGGCAGGCGCCTTGATCGGATTTCCACTTCGGGCAATCTCACGTCCGATCGCGGCAAAGAATCGGCCGATGTCTTTCGCTTCGCCTTCAACTTCGGTTCCGAGAACGAGAGTGTTGAAATTCATTTCCCGGGCCTTGCCGGCGGCGGCATCAATTAAAAGCTGATTGTTCGCAATGATGTGATTGGCGACGTTTTTGAAAACCGGATCGCCGGGCTTGGGCGTTTCGGGAATCTGTCCGCGCGCTCCATTCTGCAGGCGCTCGGATACAGCTGCGGGAACTTGAAGTCCATATTTCTGAATGATGGCAAACGCATCGGAGAAAGACGTCGTGTCCGGAGCCGTCGGGCCGGAAGCGATGAAATCGAGCGCGTCACCGATAACGTCCGAAATGATCAGGGAAACCACATGCGCCGGTGCCGCCCATCTGGCAAGTTGCCCGCCCTTCATGTCCGACAGATGTTTCCGGACCGCGTTGGTCTCCCGGATCGTTGCTCCGGCACGAAGCAACAAAGATGTCACTTCCTGCTTCTCTTCGAGCGTGATCCCCTCGGCCGGGGCGGGCCACAGCGCGGAACCGCCGCCCGAGATCAGAACCAGGACGACATCTTCCGAGGTTAGCCCGCTCACAAGCTGCCGCGTTTGCTGAACCGCGCGGCTGCCGACCGCATCCGGAATCGGGTGTCCTGCTTCGATCAGCTGGATGCGCTGGAGGGGAAGAGCGTGCCCATATTTGGTGACAACCAGGCCGCCGGTAATGTGTTTCCCAAGGATTTCTTCGACAACCTGCGCCATCTTCGCGCTGGGCTTGCCCGCTCCGATGACGATCAGCTTCCCGCGCAGGGGGATTTCCTTGCCTCCGACGGAAAGCACGCCTTCATTGACCTGGACGAAATTGCGAATGCAAATAGCGGGATTCGCAGCGTTCAGAGCGGCTTCCCAGATCAGACGCGCGGACTGGCGAAGTTCTCTGGTATTCATTTATTCGCGGTTTCCAAACCCTTCACAACCCTGGCTCGCATCTCCTCGATAGCTGCGCGGTCGCTGGCCTTGGGATTTTCCTGAAGGTAGACATCGAGATGCTCGAGGACTGAGCGCCAGCGGTTCTGTTTCATGTAGACGTTCACAAGCATCAGCCGGCTCATGTTCAACCTCGGATCCAGCTCGAGGGCTTTCTTCAATGCAGCTTCCGCTTCTTCGAAGAACGACGACTTGTAATTTGCAGAACCGAGATAGTAGTACGCAATCGCCGAATGCGAATCGAGTTTCACGGCCTCCTCGAGGATGTCGAGTGACTGGTCGAGGAGTTTGCCGACGACATCTTCACCCTCGCTTTTGCGCGCATCCGATTCTTCGATGTAAAGGCTGCCCAGATTGATCAGGGGCTGAACATTCCTGGCGTTCAGCTGCCGGGCCCGCCGAAACTCCTTTTCGGCATCGTCGTAGCGCTTCACCATATGATAGAGAATGCCCAAATTGTTGTGGCCTTGATAGAAGGTTGGAGCGATCTGAACAGCCCCTTCCAGAAGCTTGATGGCCTTGTCCGTCTGGCCTTTCTTTTTTTCCTCGATCGCCTTCTCGTAGTCCTGCACGGCCTTCTTCGGGAAGCGCTCTTTCATCTGTGACACGTCGATGACGTCGGGGTCTGCACCATCAAGCCCACCGGCTTTCCTGGCAGCATCCTTTTGCTTGTTCAGAAATATGGTGACAGGCGCAAGACCCATCTGGTTGTAAAGCTCGACTGATTGGCGAACGGACTCATAGCCCTCGAGTTCGACGACGATGTAGTACATGCCGCCCGGAAGACTCCGGAATTCAAAGTTTCCCGCGCCATCTGTGTAAGTCGTGCTAATGGTCTGCAGAAGCGTTTTCTCGAGGCGCACTTCGATATGCATGTCACCTTCGCGGCCCGTCCCAATAATGACCTTTCCCCTGATTCCAAAGTTGTCAGGACGCGGGCGTTGCTGCTGTTGCGGCAGGCCCTGCCCCAGAACAAGACCGCCAAAGAACAAGAACCCCGACAACCCGAACCATACTTTTCTCATCATGAGAGGTGACCTCGCTACGTATGGTAATTCGGGGACGTGGAATCGGGGAAAATCGGGGTCAGACTGGTGAATTCCCTTTTTCCGATTACGGGATTCTTTGACTGGAAAAAGGGAATTCACCAGTCTGACCCCGATTTTCCCCGATTCCACGTCCCCGAATTACCACGCGACGTTTCCGCGTTTATACCATAAACTGTCTTGACGATGAAAACGGCTCTCGGCACAGTCCTGATCTCTCAAGAGGATATCCGGCGCCGGATTCTGGAAATCGGGCGGCAGATATCCAGCGACTACGCGGGACGAGCCGTCACGCTCGTTGCGATTTTGAAAGGCAGCTTCGTTTTTCTGGCTGATGTGATTCGCGCGATCTCGCCCGAAGTCCCGGTCGAACTCGATTTCATGGCGGTATCCAGTTACGGCGATGCGACGACCACTTCCGGAACGGTGCATATTGAGAAGGATCTCGGAATTTCGATCGACGGTAAAGACGTCATCATTGTGGAAGACATCGTGGACACCGGGCTCACGCTCCTTCACGTTTACAATATACTCTCGGCACGGGGAGCGCGGACTCTTCGCGTCGCAACACTGCTCGAGAAGCCGGGCAAATCCAAGTACGACAGGCCGCTGGATTACGTCGGATTCAAAATCCCGAACAAGTTCGTCGTCGGTTTTGGTCTCGATTACGCGCAGCGGTTCCGCAATCTTCCTGATATACGTGTTTTAGATGAAGTCTGATTTCGGCAGATATATCGACCACACCCTCCTTCGCCCCATCGGAACGACGACGGATATCCGGCGTTTGTGCACAGAAGCCATCGAATACGGGATGGCAGCGGTATGCATCTTTCCTTCCTATATCCCGATGGCCCGCGAAATCCTGAAAGACTCGCGCGTGAAGATCGCCACGGTAATCGCGTTTCCATTCGGAGTCACGTTCACGGAAATCAAAGAAGCGGAGATGCGGGCAAGCGCCGCCCGAGGAGGGGATGAAATGGATTTCGTCATCAACATTGCTGCATTGAAATCGGGAGACGACAAATCCATCGAAGCGGAAATGCAACATCTCACAGCCAGGGCGCGCACCCTCGGCGTGCGCACAAAATTCATCATCGAAACGGCGTACCTTACCGAAGACGAGAAAGTACGCGCATGCAAGATCGCGAATCGCGTCCGGCCGGATTTCATGAAAACTTCAACCGGTTACGGACCGTCGGGGGCTACCGTCGAAGATGTGCGGCTGATGCGGTCGAATTTGCTTCCGGAAATTCAAATCAAGGCTGCCGGCGGCATCCGATCTCATGCTGAAGCCGTTCAATTGTTGCAGGCTGGAGCATCGCGGCTCGGAACCAGCTCGGGAATCAAGATCATCGAAGAGGCAAGCAAGGGATGAAACCCGATACAGGTATAACAACGACCGAAGCGAACTTCCTTGCGACGCTCGTCGAAATCAACCACGAGATCACGTCGATTCTCGACCTCGACCAGTTGCTTAACAAGATCGCCGAACTGACGCATCGAATCGTTCCGTACGAGATTTTCGCTATTTTTCTTGTCAATGAGGAAAAGCAGGAACTGTACCACCGGTTCGTGATCGGGCATCCGCCGGAAGCACGGAATCTTCACATACCCATTGGTGAGGGTGTCACCGGAACGGCAGCGCTGGAGCGTAAACCGGTCGTTGTAGACGACGTTCGGAAATATCCCCGTTACATCGAGGCCGTCAAAGCCGCACGATCCGAGCTTGCTATCCCGCTCATTGCCAAGAACCGTGTGGTCGGCGTTCTGGACATCGAGAGCCCCGAAATCGGTTACTTCCGTGAAGAGCAGGTCCGGCTGCTCAATCTGCTCGCCAGTCAGATCGCCATCGCCATCGAAAACGCAAAAGTTTACGAAAGCGAGCGGCGCAACCGGGAGATGCTGGCCCTGTTGTACGAGATCAGCGTCGAAATGGGCTCCACGCTCGAGACCGACGAGCTGGTTCATAAAATCGCTGCGGCTGTGAAGTCCAGAATCAATTACCGGATATTTTCGATCTTTCTCCTGGACGAACGCACCGGTGTGCTGCATCCGAGATTTGTCATCCGCTCCAATGAACGCGAGGATCAGAAGATCGTGCTGCCGCTCGGTGTCGGCCTTATCGGGAACGCCGCGAAGCTCAACGAGCCGCTGCGCGTCGGCGACGTCACGAAGGATCCGCGGTATCTGCCTGTGCATTCGGAAACACGCTCGGAACTGGTGGTGCCGCTGAGATCCAAGGGCAAGGTCGTGGGAGTTCTCGACCTGGAGAGCGCCGAGTTCAATTACTTCACCGAGCATCACCAGCGCTTTCTCATGACTCTGGCCTCGCGCATCGCCTCCTCGCTCGTCAACGCGGAACTGTACTCCCGTGTCTCCGACAGCGAACGCCGGCTCGAACGCGAAATGAAGATCGCGCGGGAAATTCAGCACCAGCTCATGCCGGAAGATCTGCCGTCGATGCCGCCGCTGACTTTGGCCGTCCTCTTCAAACCGGTGACGCATCTCGGCGGAGACCTGTACGACTGGATTCATTTCGATGACGGCCGGCTCGCCATCGTCATCGGAGATGTTGCCGGTAAAGGCGCGCCGGCAGCGCTCTACGGTGCGCTGTCCAGCGGCATTATTCGGACCCGGGCCGGACGCAAATATCCGCCGGGTCAGATGCTCGAATTGGTAAACAAGACGTTGTATCAAAGGCCAATTGAAAGCCAGTTTATTGCAGTGACGTACTCCATCTACGACCCGCAGGCACGCAAGATTACGATTGCGAACTCCGGTTTGCCGTATCCGTTGATGGTGCGGTCGGGTCAGGCCAATTTTCTCGATGTTGGAGGAGTTCCGCTGGGCTTGTTTCCGGATTCTCACTATCAGGAGACGGAAGTGCAACTGCAAACCGGAGACATTCTGGTCTTCTACTCCGACGGTGTGATCGAATCGCGCAACGATCCCGGCGAGGACTTCGGATTGAAACGCCTTGCGGACGTTGTACTGGCCAATCAAGAAAGATCGGCTGATGGAATCGTCAAAGCGGCCATCAGTTCCCTGGCCAGCTTCATCGGCCGGACAAAGCCCCACGATGACCGGACGATGATCGTGGTGAAGATGGAAAAAGAGTAAGTAAACACAAAGACACAAAGGCACGAAGACACAAAGAAGGGGCGCATCAAATGAACTTTGATTTGCGCCCCTTCTTTGTGTCTTCGTGCCTTTGTGTCTTTGTGTTTACTTCAGGGTCCTGTCGAGTACCGTAACCATCTCGCCGTGGATCTTCCCGTTCGAGGCAATGATTTCCTTCATGTAAATGGAATAGGGTCCACCCTTGAAGTCCGTCACACGACCACCGGCTTCCTCCAGAATTACCAGGCCGGCCGCAGTATCCCAGGGCTGGAGATCGAGTTCCCAAAAGCCGTCGCAGCGCCCCGCGGCCGCGTAGCAAAGATCGAGTGCAGCCGCCCCGGCACGTCGTACGCCCTGACTGGCAACAACAAACGCTTCGAACTGACTCATCGCGAGGTGGATCTTCTGGCGAACCCCATAAGGAAAGCCCGTCAGGAGAAGTGCGGTGCCCAGCTGATCCACGTCGGAAACGTTAAGCCTTTGCCCGTTCAGGAAGGATCCCTGTCCGCGCGCGCCGGAGAACATTTCGTCTCGACAGGGATCGTACACAGCGCCGCAGACGATTTCGCCTTTCTGTTCGAAGCCGACGGAAACGCAGAAGACCGGATACTGGTGGGCGAAGTTGGTTGTGCCGTCGAGCGGATCGATGATCCATTTGTCCTCGCCACCGCCGGAAGCACCGGATTCTTCGGCGAGGATGGCGTGATTGGGATACCGCTGCCGGATGCGGTTGATGATGAGGGCTTCGCTTTCCTTGTCGGCGGCTGTTACCAGGTTCGCTCGCCCCTTGAACTCGACTTGCTTCTCGCGGCCCATATACCGCTTCAGCACATCGCCGGCGGTCGTTGCCAGCTCGATAGCGAAGTCTAAGTATTCCATGCGAATACAGTTTAGCCGCGAATAACGGCAACTAAACACAAAGACATAACGCGGCGTAGCCGCAACCAAATTTGTCGAATTGGCACAGGCGAGGGTATTCCCCTCCTGGAACAGGAGGGGTGGACGCGCCATCAAGAAGATGCCGCGAAGCCACCTTTGAAGGCGCGGCCGGGGTGGTCAGTTCGGCGAAAACGTAGGCGCGCCGGTCTGACCACCCCGTCTGCGCCGCTTCGGTTGCTTCGCGTCTTTTTCTTAATGGCGCAGCCACCCCTCCTGTCCCAGGAGGGGAATACCCTCGCCTGACGATCTTCGCTGACCCTCGAAAAACAAAGGCACAGAGAAGGCGGCTTGTTTGTGCCTTTGTGTCTTTGTGTTTAATTCCTGTAATTCGCGGCTAAGTCTACCTCGGAACTGCCGCCGGTGGGGCCGCGCCCATGGTTTCCATCAGCTTCTGGAATCGCTCGTCTTCGAGTAGAAGCGCGAAGGCCGGCTCTCCCTTGACCTTGTCGAGATCTTTGAAACCTTCTTCAACAGCCTTGTAGAGATAGGAAATGGCGCGGTCTTTGTCGCCGTTCATCGCGAATACTTTCGCGAGATAAAAGTTCAGCGTGGACTCGCTGCGCTGCGATGTCTGGATCAGCGTGCCGAAGCCGGAGCTGTGATCGAAAGCCTTCGGATCGATCTCGAGGGCTCGCTGGTAGCTCTTGTAACCTTCCTCGTATCGCTCCATCGCGAACAGGCAGGCACCAATATTCAGGAGGATGGTAGGCGATTCGGGGCGGATCTTCAGCGCCCTCATGTACTGTTCCATGGCGCGATCGTAGTCCTTGCGAACGTAATGGACGGTTCCGATATTGTTCAATGCTTCGAGATAATAAGGATTCTGCTTCACCGCTTCGCGATAGAACTGTTCTGCCTCAACGAGCTTCTGGCTCTGGTGGTAAACCAATCCGAGGCGGTTCAACGTCGAAGCGTTATATCGGTCCAATGCGATCGATTTTCGGTATTCGATGATGGCGTCTTCATACATTTTGCGGGCGAAAAACGAATCGCCGCGTTTTTCGTATAGCGTGGCTGCTTCGAGGTCCTTCGGCGGCATCAGAATCAATAATTGGAGCAGATCGCCTTCGCGCTTCTCAATGAGAATGGGATTGCTCGCGGAAACGGAGGCCGCCATTTCGCGCGCCTTCTTGCTGTTTTCACGAGCATAGCGCGACGCACGGAGATTGAGGCGCATCAGGTTATTGTCCGGACTTCGCTCGAGTGCTTTCCGAAGCTGCCGTTCGGCGTCGCTGAATTTCCGCTGTGAATAATAGAGAGCGGCGAGGTTGTTGGTGGATTCGCTGTCGTCGGGTTCCAGCTTCAAGGCGGCTTTGTACGCATTTTCGGCGTCTCGCAGCCGGTTGAGCATATGGAAGGAGACCCCAAGCCGGTTCAGGATTCCCGCATCCCGCTGCGGAACGGGAATGTTTTCGTAGGCAGCAGCGGCGTCGGCGTACTGTTTCTGGTCGAATTTTTCATTGCCGATAGCGGCCTGCCCGAACAGGTTGGCGCTAAGTAACACAAAAACAATGAATATACGGCCCATATCCGCTCCTTAACTGTAGCGGCGGTCTATGACCGCCGGTTCTTTGGCGGTCATAGACCCCGAAGAACCGGCGATCATAGACCGCCGCTACAGTTGGGGATTCTACAGCACTTTGGCCCGTAATTCCCGTGCTTTGTCGCGCAGTTCGGCGGCCCGCTCAAACTCGAATTTTTTGGCGGCGGCACGCATTTCGGCCTCGAGTTTCGCAATGATTTCCGCGAGTTTTTCCGGATCTTCGGTAGCGACGTCTCCGATTTCTGTCTCGGGTATTTTCACGTAATCCGCCTCGGCAATCGCGACGAGCGTCATGTCGACCGGCTTGATGATGCTTTCGGGAGTGATATTGTTTTCGAGATTGTACCGCGCCTGGATATCGCGGCGCCGATTCGTTTCGTCGATCGCGCGCTTCATGGAGTCCGTCATCCTGTCCGCGTAAAGAATCGCGCGGCCATTGATGTGCCGGGCAGCGCGGCCCATCGTCTGAATGAGCGAATCGCCGGACCGCAGGAAGCCTTCCTTATCCGCGTCGAGAATCGCCACAAGCGAGACCTCGGGCAGATCGAGACCTTCACGAAGCAGATTAATGCCGATGAGGACATCGAATTCGCCCCGGCGGAGGCTCCGGAGAATCTTGATGCGTTCCAGCGTCTCGATCTCGGAGTGCAAATACCGGCAGCGGACTCCGACTTCGGTGTAGTACTCGGCCAGGTCCTCCGCCATACGCTTGGTGAGCGTGGTTACAAGAACACGCTCGTTTTTCTCGGCGCGCTTGCGGATCTCGTTGAGCAAATCGTCGATCTGGCCGCGTACGGGCCGCACTTCCACCTCAGGATCGGTGAGTCCGGTCGGCCGGATGACCTGTTCGACAACGACACCGCCGGCCTTCGTCAATTCGTACGGACCCGGCGTTGCGGAAACATAGATGAGCTGATTCGTACGTTTCTCGAATTCCTCGAATGTGAGGGGGCGGTTGTCCAGCGCGGACGGCAACCGGAATCCGTATTCAACGAGGTTTTCCTTTCTCGAGCGATCGCCGTGGTACATACCCCGAAGCTGGGGCGTCGTCTGATGGCTCTCGTCGATAAACATCAATGAGTCTTGCGGCAAATAGTCCAGCAGGGTCGGCGGGGGCTGACCCGGCAGGCGCCCGGTGAAGTGACGCGAATAGTTTTCGATTCCGTGGCAGTAGCCGACTTCCTTGACCATCTCCATGTCGAACAGCGTCCGTTGATGAACGCGCTGCGCCTCGAGCAGCCGCCCTTGTTGTTCCAGCAACGCCTCCCATCCCTGCAGTTCCGTTCTGATGGTCTCGATGGCCTGTTCTATCCGTGGCCGCGGCATGACGAAGTGACTCTTCGGATAGACGGTCAGGCGGTCGAACACGCGAAACTCGTCACCCGTGAGCGGATCAAATGAGCTCAGCTTGTCGACTTCGTCGCCCCAGAGCTCAATTCTGAATCCGATGCTCTCATAGGTTGGGTGGACTTCGATCGTGTCGCCCCGCACTCGAAATGTTCCGCGCTTGAAGTCGAGGTCGTTCCGCTCGTACAGGATCTCCACAAGCTTGGTAAGAATCTCGCGGCGGGAGATGCGCTGGCCCTTTTCGAGCATCAACAACATGCCGTAGTACGCTTCGGGAGATCCCAGGCCATAAATGCATGAGACGGAGGCGACAATGACGACGTCGCGCCGCTCAAAGAGCGATCGCGTTGCGGAAAGCCTCAGGCGGTCGATCTCATCATTGATAGTGGACTCCTTTTCTATATAGGTGTCCGTCGAGGCGATATACGCCTCCGGCTGGTAGTAGTCGTAATAGCTGACGAAGTATTCGACGGCGTTTTCGGGGAAGAACCCACGAAATTCATGGTAAAGCTGCGCAGCCAGTGTCTTGTTGTGCGCCAGCACCAGTGTCGGCCGTTTCAAGCGATCGATGACTTTTGCCATCGTGAACGTTTTGCCGGAACCCGTGACGCCCAGCAGCACCTGGTGCTTCTCGCCGTCCTTCAGTCCCCGTACGAGTTGCTCGATGGCTGTCGCCTGATCGCCCCGCGGCGAATAGGATGAGACCAACCTGAAGTCCATAATCGATCAATTGTATATCGAAGGGAACGAGGTACAATGAGGCCAATATGACTTTCCCCCGACCGGCCCAGGGTCGTCAACTGAGAATAGGAGTGACGCACTTGGCCTGGCTGAACATCTACCAAAACCTCAAGCAAATCATTCAGGACGCAATCGCGCCTGAAATGCAGGGACTTAAAGGCGAAATCAAGGCCCTCTCACACGAAATTACGGCGCTTTCCCAACGGATCGATTCGATGGACAAACGGATGGATTCGACGGACAAACGGATCGACTCTCTCGAAATGCGCATAGGCGACATGAAGACCGGCATCGACAGACAGTTCGCCGATCTGAAGGCTGACATCGACAGACGCTTCGAGGCGGTCGACAGGCGTTTCGATGTGCTGGACCGCCAATGGGACAAGGCGCTGGACATCCGAGAGCGGCTTGCCGCGCTCGAAGCTCGTTTGGAGCGGCGATAGAACGCGGGCTGAAGCCCGCGACTACATTCAGACCAAAACGTTGATCCCAAATGTAGTCGCGGGCTTCAGCCCGCGTTGATCCACACGATCTCAAAATCTATAGCTTGCCTGGCGATGCCGTTCTAGAATCGATTGCTAATCGAGGTGAATTCCCATGGCCAGATATAGCTTCCGGCTCAACGGCCGTCCAGTAAGAGTCGATTCCTGGGATCCGGACCAGCCCCTCCTCTATTTGCTTCGCAATGCGCTCGGCACTCATGCGCCGAAGTTCGGCTGCGGGTTGGGTCAATGCGGATCGTGCACCGTACTGATCGACGGAAAAGCGGCGCGCTCGTGCATAACTCCGGTCCGACAGGCCGCAGACCATGCGATTACGACTCTCGAAGGTCTCGGCACACCCGCTAAACCAGACCCGATCCAGGCCGCGTTCATTGCCGAGCAGGCCGCGCAGTGCGGTTACTGCACCAATGGCATGATCATGACGGCGAAAGCGCTCCTCAATCAGACGGCGAATCCGACGCTCGAGCAGGTCAAGCAGGGGCTCGCCGGCAACCTCTGCCGGTGCGGCACACACACACGCATATTGAGCGCCGTGTTGCGAGCGGCGAAAGCGTCAGGGAGGCGAGCATGAAAAGACGTGATTTCCTCCGAACCGGCAGCGCAGTCATCGTGAGCTTTGCATTCGGCGGCAGCCTTCAGAAACCTGGCTTGGCGCAGAGTTCCGGAAAGCCGCTCGATCCGAGCCAGGTGGACAGCTTCCTCGCGATCAATGCCGACGGTTCCGTCACCATCTACACAAGCAAAGTGGATGTCGGCACGGGCCTGCGTATCGCCATGGCTCAGATGGCCGCTGAAGAACTAGGCGTCCCCGTCGACCGCATCACGGTCCTCGAAGGCGACACGGCTCTCACTCCCGACCAGGGAGGCACCGGAGGCAGCACTGGAATACCTCGCGGAGCCGTGGAGGTGCGCCAGGCGGCTGCGACAGCGCGTCAGGCACTGCTGAGTCTCGGCGCGGAGCGACTGAAGCGTCCAGCGACGGAACTCACGCTCCTGGACGGACAGGTGCGGCCTGTAAACGGCGGAACAGGCATCGGCATCGGTGCTCTGGTCGGCGGCAAACGCCTCGATCTCAAAGTGGACCCCAAGGCGCCGCTGAAAGAGCCTGCGCGCTATGCGGTCGTGGGCAAACCGCTCCTGCGGCCGGACGTTCCCGGCAAGGCGACCGGACAGCACGTCTACCTTCAGGATTTCAGCGTTCCAGGAATGTTGCATGGCCGCGTCATCCACGCGCCGGCGGTGGGTGCGAAGTTGTTATCCGTAGACGAATCTTCAATACGAAACATTCCCGATGTTCGTGTGGTGCGGATTGAAAGCTTCCTTGGCGTTGTGGCGAGTGACGAGTGGGCCGTTGTGCGCGCGGCCAAAGAGCTCAAAACGTCGTGGAGCGAGTGGCAGGGACTTCCAGTCAGTGAGGGTCTGGATCGCTACGTACGCGAGAGCGCTGTGGAACGAGACGAGGTTCTCGTGAATCGAGGCGATCCGGCGGCGGCATTACCGGGGACCGCGAAGCAGCTTTCCGCCATCTACGCGTGGCCCTTTCAGAGTCATGCCTCGCTCGGTCCTTCATGCGCACTCGCCGATGTGCGGTCTGACGGGACGACGATCTGGACATCGTCACAAGGCCCGCATGGTATGCGCACGAACTTCGCAAGGATCTTCGGAATACCTGTGGAGAAGCTGCGGGTGATTTATCTGGATGGTTCAGGTTCGTACGGTTCCAACGGAGCCGACGACGCAGCGGCCGAAGCAGTCCTGCTTTCGAGGGCCATGGGAAAGCCCGTGCGTGTGCAGTGGATGCGCCACGAGGAACACGGCCTCGACCCGAAAGGACCGCCTCAAGTGCTTGCCTTGCGGGGCGGTATCGATTCCGAGAAACGCATTTCCGCCTGGGAAACCCGGATGTGGCTGCCTGCGGGGCTGCCGGGGCAAAGGCCTCTGCTGTCCGTCGATGCCGCCGGCATCAATCAGACGCATGGGCGCGGCGCAGGACAGATCTCACAAAACGGCGATCCACCGTACGCGGCTTCGAACGTCCGCGTTGTGGTGCACTGGTTGAAAGACACACCTCTGCGCCTTTCGAATCTCCGAGCTCCGGGAAAGATCGCCAACGTTTTCGCCGTAGAGAGCTTCACGGACGAATTGGCGGCTGCGGCTTCCATGGATCCCTTCGAATTCCGTTTGCGCGGCCTGACCGATCCTCGCGGCATCGATGTGCTCAAGCGCGCCACGGAAATGATCGGCTGGGAGGCACGGCCATCGCCGAACCCGCGCCCGGCGCAAGGGAATTTGCTCACCGGCCGCGGCGTCGCTTACATGCGCTACAAGCAGGCAGAAAATTATGTCGCAATGGCCATGGAGGTGGCCGTAGACCGAACCAGCGGCAGAATCGACGTTCGGCGAATCACGTGCGCGCACGACTGTGGATTGGTGGTCAATCCCGATGGGCTTCGGAACCAGGTCGAAGGATGCATCATGCAGACACTTAGCCGGACGCTCCACGAAGAAGTGAAGTTCGACCGCTCACACGTGACCAGCGTGGATTGGGTCAGCTATCCGATCCTCAAATTTACTGAAGCACCCGCCATCGAGGTTGCTCTTCTCGACAGGCCGGAGCTACCGCCGCTCGGTGCAGGAGAAGCGGCAACGGCACCCGTGGCCGCCGCCCTCGCCAACGCGATTTTCGATGCGACCGGCGTCCGGCTGCGAACAGTGCCGTTCACGCTGGAGCGAGTAAAGGCAGCCCTCGCGTGATGCGGGTTAAAACACAAAGACACAAAGGGCACAAAGACACAAAGAAAGGCCGCGATCAAATGTTTTAGTCGCGGCCTTTCTTTGTGTCTTTGTGCCCTTTGTGTCTTTGTGTTTTAACCCGCGTTTTTCGTCACCCGCACGAGGAGCACGGCCGAGCCGGACGACATGGCATCGTAATAACGGGTGAATCGTTGCGGCTCCATGGCATTGTAGGGTTTTAGATTATTCGCCCAGCGATACGAGATCGGCTGGAACCACAACTCGGCTTCCATCTGGAAAGGTCCCTCGGCTCTGCCCAACTGAACCGAATAGCGGATCTTGTCGCCGCCTCCGATGAAATCAGGGTCATTCATGGCGCCGCCCTGAGGAGCAATTTCCTGCTCCGCTGTCCGTTTGTCGAAGCCTTTCGGCAGGAGCCTGTTGTCCTTTACGAAGCGGACCGCGGTAAGCAGGCCAGTCGTCGGCACGTTGTTCGCGCCGACCATGATGTCTTCATAGATCTGCACTTGATCGGCGTTGTTGATCTCGGCGTAATGCGGTTCAAAACGATTGGGATCGGCATCGTTGTCGTTACCCTGAATCGAGCCGTTGGGATTCAGCGCACCCGATTCGAACACCACGCGATTGTCGCGATCCTTCACAGTTACATGAAGCCACGCGCGCCGCGACGGATAGGCGGTCGGAAACTTGTGGCCGGTGAGATTCTGCACGGAGATGTCTGCATCCAGACGGGCGCCGCTTGTTGTCGCGGCGATGACGATATCGGCACGGTCGATCGAGATCTGTGCGGTTTTCGATTTCAAGTGCTCGATGGTCCGTGTTGCCGCCGCTTCGAATTCCTCAGGCAGCGCAATCACACCGAGGTCGCCGCGATACCGGTTCATTAACCTCTGCATGAAGAAATTGCCACCGACAAAGACATGCCGCGACACTCCTTCACGGCGTACGCCCAGAACTTTCGTTGCAGGGACGGGTTCCTCAACCACCGGCATGTGGCAGTTCTGGCAGCTTTGTTTTTCGCGAAAGTCGCTCTTCAGCCACTCCTGATACGGCATCTGCTCAGGAAGCTCGCCGATCTTCTGTCCTCCGGGTCCCAGAGCCGTGGTGATCAGCGTGTGGCAGGTCGCGCACAGTTCCGACTGCCGGACGTGATCGCTCTCGGTCGGACGGTATCCGCCCGAAGACGTTCGCATGATGCGGTTCTGGCCGTTTTCGATTTTGAACGGCCCATATTCTTCGCGCTCGCCCAGGTTGCGGACTGTATCCACGACGAATCCGCCCACCAGGCTTTCGCGCGTTCCCAGCTTGTCTTTGGTGATCTGGTGGCAAAGCGAGCAGGAGACGCCGTCCTGAGCCATCCGGTCCAGCCGGTCATCCGAGCCAAACGAAAGATGCGAGAAAACCTCGCCTTCGTGTCCATCGAATTTGGACTGATAGCGAGCCATCGGCATGTGGCATTTCGAGCACTCATCTTCGATCACGGCCCTGGACTCGGCATGATCGATCGACTCGCGGCGCACGCCCGCCTGCCAGTAAGGATCCCGCGCCGAGTTTGCCATCATTGTGGGTCGCCAGGAGAATCCGATCGAGATGTCCTCGCCGGCAGACGTCGAAAGCCCGTTGTGGCATGCGAAACAGCGATCCGATGTCTGAAACAATTCTTTCTTGATCTTGTGATCCTCTTCCGCAAGGAGGATGGATGCTGCTGCGAGCGTCGCACAGAGCCATGAGACGCCAATGGCCTTCCTCATGTGATCTCCCTACCAGCCTTCGCGAAGGCCGCCATCAAAGAAATCCCAAAGCACGTAGAACATGACCTGAGTGGTTCTTCCGAAAGTGTTGTTGACGGGCCGGCGAACGCCGACGTTCGCCAAAATATGCTGCCGTTTGTTGAGTGCGACCTGCATTTGTGGCACGACGTCCCAGTTTGTTCTCGCGCCAGTCTGCAAATCGCGGTCGGCGAGGAATTCCACCATTGGCGTCCAGATACGGCCGAAACCCTGGTTCTGAACGAATGTTTTTCCTACAGCCGTTCGCCAGAAACCAGCTTGTGGCATCTTCGTGGTATCTGTCGGCAGCTCCGCGCCGGTCTGGATTTGAATGAAGCCGCGACCGGGCAAAAGCTGGCCAAAGGCGGCGAAGGTCTCGAAGGTTGTGACACCCGAGCCGAGACCCCGCAGCCTGTTTCCGGTCGGCATCGAGACCTCCCCTTGCAAACTCAAAATCGAGCCGGAACGAATGCTGTGGAACAGGTTTCGCTTGTAGCCCAGGATCAGGTCTCCGATGCCCCCGATCCACGATTTGTTGTCCCGCTGTGCAAAATTGAACGGAGCAACGAATTCCAGCTGATTCTTCTTCCCGAAACGTTTCTCATAGACCAACTCGCTGGAGACGCCACCGTCACCACTGGCATTGACCGTGGTCGTCAGGACCCATTCGTCCTCCGGAAACGCTTTCTCGGTCACCAGAGGACGTGGCAGGTTTAGTTCACCCGGAGGCCAGGCACGATCGTCGCAGAGCGTGCGCAGGTACTGAACGACCTTGTTGATCTGATCCGGAGTGAGAGCTTCGGCGAATGAAGGCATGATCTCGGAGAATCCCCGGCCACGTCCTCCTTCATGAATCGTCGCCGTCCAGTCGAAGGTCTTCTCGCGGACAGTGCCGTTGCAATCGGAGAAATCGGGAAACGTGGCAGGCGGCTCGAATCCCAGCGTTGTCTGCGGCTGTCCTCTGCCTCCAGGACCATGGCAGGCGATGCAACCTGCTTCAAAAATTTCCTGGCCGGTATCGAGCTTCAATTCGCTTGTTGCATCCTGGGGCGCCTGAGCATGAGCAACGTTCGGCAAAGCGAGCAACACAACGATGAAAAGGAAGCGCATAAAACGAGCGACTATAAGCAGCACTCCGTTTGCTGTCAATACTGGAGATGTCGGTAAGTTGTTGAAAATGAAAATCAAATTCGGTACTGACAAAAGAATTAGCCGCGAAACTGTAGCGGCGGTCTATGACCGCCGAATCTTCGCTTAGGTGGTTTCGGCGCTCGTAGAGCGCCGCTACAGTCCATTGACTCAATTCGGTGTTCACCGAAATTCTCGCCTCGCATGAACCGAAACAAACAGCGCGTTCTTCTTGGGATGAGCGGTGGAGTGGATTCCAGCGTCGCTGGATATTTGCTGCGCGAACAAGGTTACGAAGTGATCGGCGTCACCATGAAAGTTTGGCCGCAGGATTGCATCTCGCGCGCGGAGGACAAATGTTGCGGCCCGCAGGCAATAGCTGATGCGCGCGGCGTGGCGCATTCGCTCGGGATTCCGCATTACGTCGTTGATGAAGCCGACCAGTTCGAGCGGCTCGTGATTGATTATTTCTCCAGCGAGTACCAGGCCGGCCGGACGCCGAATCCGTGCGTGATTTGCAATGAGAAGCTCAAGTTCGGCAATCTCTGGAGCAAAGCAGCAGCCTTAGACTGCGATTATATCGCGACGGGCCACTACGCAATCATAGAGTACCAAGGCGATCGCGCAGTGCTTCGCAAAGGAATCGATCCGCGCAAAGATCAGTCGTACTTTTTGTTCAGCCTGCGTCAGCCGCAACTGCGTCGCGCCCTGCTGCCGCTTGGAAAAATGACGAAGTCACAGATTCGTGAAATTGCGCACTCGTTAGGACTAAAAGTGGCAGACAAGATGGAGAGCCAGGAAATCTGTTTCGTTCCTGGCAACGATTACAAGGCGTTCCTGCGCTCGCACCTTGGCGAAACTGAGTTTCATCGAGGCGCGATTTACGATGTTGCTGGAAACTTTGTTGCTGAACACGATGGAATCGAGCTCTTCACCATCGGTCAGCGCAAAGGATTGCCGGGCGGTTCTCCGCGGCCGCGTTATGTAGTTGACCTCGATCCAGAAACGAACCGCGTCATTGTCGGCGATGCCGAAGATTTGACCGTGGATGAATTCGAAATCGATCGGGTAAATTGGCATCGCATAGCCGCGTTCGACGAGCCCGAACTGGAATTCGGGACTGAGATAGCGCACATCGATATCCGGTTCGGGATCATGAACTACGGCCCACTGGACGTGGGGAGCGAGTCCGCCCCTAATCGGATTCGGATCGGCACAGTTGGGTCACCTGAGACAGTCGAAGGTACTGTCAGGTGGCTGGAGACCTGCCGGCAGGAGATTCCGGCCAAGGAAAGCAATCAGCCCAACCTGTTCCCTCGTTTCCCTGGTTTCTCTGCTGACCAAGGATTTCGTTCCACGCTCGTAATCGAACCGCAACTACAGCGGTCTGTAGCGGGTAAGGTGTTTGATGACATCGTGAAAGTGAACGACAACAACAAGATTGTTGAGGGGGCCGTTCGAATCATTCACGATGAGTTCAAGGTATTGGTCGAAAGCAGCAAGGTTGATGTGCTTGTCTGCGCCGTTCCGCCGCAACTTGTCACTCTTATGGACCCGGACACGCGACCGCGCCCGGCGAACCCCACGGCTCCAGTCCTGAGCTTCCACGACCTCCTCAAGGCTCGCTGCATGGACCTTCGCAAGCCAGTGCAGCTCATCCTACCCGGCACGTTCGACCCGAAGCAAGCGAGGAAGCAGAAGATTAAGGGCGTGGTTCGGCCCCTACAGGATGCGGCAACGCGAGCGTGGAATTTCCACACCGCTCTGTACTACAAGGCCGGTGGTCGCCCCTGGCGCCTCGTGCGCGATGTGCGGAAGG
>Ga0137418_10000986_pt1 | contig 26053 bp, 17 predicted proteins | sample CZODoug3_1_2_16f_FD_122242 | JGI IMG/M metagenome (GOLD analysis project Ga0137418, IMG submission 122242) | Vadose zone soil fungal communities from Angelo Coast Range Reserve, California, USA - CZODoug3_1_2_16fungal (Hybrid Assembly) | ecosystem: Environmental > Terrestrial > Soil > Vadose...
TTGAGCGACCAATCCGTCGACGTCTCGCGGGCCAGCATTGCCACCTCCGGCTGGGGTTCGAGTCGAACGACCCTCCTGCCTGCCCTACTCCTCCGATGCGGCGCGCTTCTCGCTGCGGGCCAGCTTGCGGCGCTCGGTGGCGCCCAACAGGCGCTTGCGGAGTCGCAGGGACGACGGCGTGACCTCGATCAATTCGTCGTCCTCAATGTACTCCAGCGCCGCCTCCAGAGTCACTTCGCGCGGCGGCTCCAACATAATCATCTCGTCGGACGCCGTGGTGCGCATGTTCGTCAGCTTCTTCTCCTTCGTGGCGTTCACGTCCATGTCTCCCGCCCGCGCGTGCTCCCCCACGATCATCCCTTCGTACACCGCATCGCCGGGGCGGACGAACATGGTACTCCGCTCCTGGAGATTAAACAGGGCGAACGCCACCGCCACCCCCTCCCGGTCGGCCACCAGGACTCCCCGGCTCCGCCCCGAAATCGGCCCCGCCCAGGGACCGTACTCGAAAAAGCGGTGGTGGATGATTCCCGTTCCCCGGGTATCCGTCAAGAACTCCGAACGGTACCCCAAAAGGCCACGCGCCGGCACGCTGAACCGCATCCGCACCATCCCCAGGCCCGGATTCCGCATGTCCAACATCGTCGCCCGGCGGGGACCTAGCTTCTCCATCACGACCCCCACGTAGCCCTCGGGGGCGTCGATCATCAGCTCTTCGTACGGCTCGAGCCGCTCACCGTCAGGGCCCTCGCGCGGGATGATCCGCGGCCGGCTCACCTGAAACTCGTACCCTTCGCGCCGCATCGTCTCCATCAGGATGCCGAGGTGCAGCTCGCCCCGTCCCGACACCGTGAAGGCGTAGGGCGTGTCGGTATCCTCCACCCGCAGCGCGACGTTGCGTTCCAGCTCGCGATACAGCCGCTCCCGCAGATGTCGGCCGGTCACAAACTTCCCCTCGCGCCCGGCGAAGGGAGAGTTGTTCACGAGCACGTCCACGGAGATCGTCGGCTCTTCCACCGCGATGCCGGCGAGCCGGTCGAGGTGATCCGGAGCGGTGATCGTTTTGCCGATCTCGACGCCCGCGATGCCGGCGATGGCCACGATCTCGCCCGCCGTCGCCTCCTCGACCTCGGCGCGCTCCAGTCCCTCGAACGCGAACAGCTTCACGATCCGCGCCTGCTCGAACGACCCATCCCCCACTGGACCCGGCGCACCAATCGGGAGTAACGCAACCGTATCCCCGACGTTGACGCGGCCGCGCTCGATCCGTCCAATGCCGATGCGCCCGAGGTACGACGAGTAGTCGAGCGTCGAGATCAGCATCTGGAACGGCCCGTTGAGCTCCGCGGCGGGGGGCGGAATCGTCTCGAGGATCGTATCGAACAGCGGCTTCAAGTCGGTCCCGGGCCGCGCCAAGTCCACGGTCGCCGTGCCCGCCCGGCTCGATGTATAGAGGAACGGGCAGTTGAACTGCTCCGGCGTCGCCTCCAGGTCCATCAGCAGCTCCAACACCTCGTCATGCACCCGCAGCGGCTCGGCGTCCTGCCGGTCGATCTTGTTCACCAGCACGATCGGCTTCAGCCCCAGGGCCAGCGCCTTCCCCGCCACGAACCGCGTCTGCGGCATCGGCCCTTCGGCCGCGTCTACCAGCAGCAGGAAGCCGTTGACCATGCGCAGGATCCGCTCCACCTCGCCGCCGAAATCGGCGTGCCCCGGCGTGTCCACGATGTTGATCTTGGTCTCGCCCCAGCGCACCGACGTGTTCTTGGACAGGATCGTGATCCCGCGCTCCCGCTCCAGCGGGTTCGAGTCCATGACGCGCTCCGCCACCTGCTGACCGGCGCGGAACACCCCCGCCTGACGGAGCATCTGGTCCACCAGCGTGGTCTTGCCGTGGTCGACGTGGGCAATGATGGCGATGTTGCGGATCTGCACTGACTTGCCTGCTCAGGGTGTGGGGTGAATGAGGGGCGCAGTATAGGGAGGGGGCGGGCAAAATACAAGCCTAATCACACGTCTGATCGCGCTCCATCTGCACCGTCACGTGGTTGATCCCCAAGGCCAGCATCCGGTCCTGCACCGCCTCGAGGACGGGCTGGTTGTCGGTCGGGTTGCGGACCACCAGGTGTCCGCTCATGGCGACCACCCCGCTGGTCACGGTCCAGACGTGCAGGTCGTGGACCGAGTCTACGCCCGGCACCGAAGCGATCCGGTCGTGCACATCCCCCAGGGCGATATGGTCCGGGGTCGCCTCCATGAGGATGTCCGTGCTTTCCTTTATCAGGCGCCAGGCGCTTCCGAGCACCAGCAGCGTGATGAGCACGGAGATGAGAGGATCGGCCAGGATCCACCCGGTGGTGACGACCAACGCGCCCGCGGCGAGGGCGCCGACGGAGCCGAGCAGGTCACCGAGCACGTGCAGGTACGCGCCCCGCTGGTTCAGCGAGTGCTCGTGTCCGTGGTGCAGGATGCGGAGCGTGACGAGATTGGCGACGAGCCCCACGCCTGCCACGGCGAGCAGCAGCGGCCCGTCAACCGGCAGCGGCGTCCGCAGGCGCTGCCACGCCTCGATCCCGATCCCGATCGCGATGGCGATGAGCAGGGCGCCGTTCACCAACGCGGCGAGGATCTCGAGCCGCAATAGACCGAACGAGCGCTCGGGAGTCGCGGGGCGTTGGGCGACGCGTGCGACGAACAGGGCCAAGCCGAGCGCGGCGGTGTCCGCGAGCATATGGCCGGCGTCGGCCAGGAGCGCCAGGGAGCCGGCAAACCATCCCCCGAGGGCTTCTGCCACCATCACGGCCGCGGTGATCCCGAGCGCCAGGGCGAGGCGGCGCCGGCTCTCGGCACGTAGCGGCGCGCGATGCACGCATTGCGCCGGCGCGGGAAGGAAAGGGCTATCGGTCACGTATCGGACAACTTAGTCGAGGGTGGCGCTTGAAGTCGAGTCGCCACCGGCTAGGTTCTCCCGAACCCCATGAACGAACCCGCGATACAGTCGCTCGGCCTGCGCCTCCTCGCCGTCATTGCCCTCATCGCGGCGAACGCATTCTTCGTGGCGGCGGAGTTCGCCCTCGTCGCCGCCCGGCGCACGCGCATCGAGGCGCTCATCCGGCGCGGCGACCGCAAGGCGAAGACGGTCCAACAGGCCTTGGCGGACCTGTACCGTCAGCTCTCCGCCGCGCAGCTCGGCATCACCGTTGCCTCCATTCTGCTCGGGTACGTCGCCGAGGATACCGTCGCCCACCTGTTTCGTGAGTGGTTTGCCGGGCTGCCGCCGGCGCTGAGCTTCCTCACGCGAGGGGGCGTCGCCTCGGTCGTCGCGGTCGCGGTCATCTCCTTCCTCCACGTCGTATTCGGGGAGCAGGCACCCAAGGCCTGGGCCATCACCTACCCGGAGGGCACGAGCCGCTGGATCGCCGCGCCGCTGATCTTTTTCTCCTGGATCACTCGGCCGTTCACCGACCTCCTCAACTGGAGTGCCAACGGCGTGGTCCGCCTCATGGGCATCAAGAGCACCAACCCCGAGCACGACCGCGTGCACTCCCCCGAAGAGATCCGCATGCTCGTGCAGCAGAGCCGCAAGACCGGAGGGCTGGGGGCCGCGGACGCCCGGATGCTCGAAGGGGTGTTTGAGTTCAGCGAGAAGAACGCACGCGATGTGATGACTCCGCGCACCGACATGGTGGCCCTTCCGGCCGGCCTGACACTGCCCGAGGCGGCAGACGCCGTGGCGACCGCCGGCCGCTCGCGCTATCCGGTGTACGGCGAGTCACTCGACGACATCGTCGGCACCGTGCACGCGAAGGACATCCTGCGCGAGCTGCGCGCCGGGAAGGCCGCCACCGTGAAGGAGATCGCCCGGCCCGCGTTCTTCGTCCCCGGCACCCGCGAGGTGGAAGACGTCCTCACCGACATGAAGCGGCAGAAAGTGCACCTCGCGATCGTGCTCGACGAATTCGGCGGCACCGCGGGCCTGGTCACCATGGAGGACCTGCTGGAGGAGATCGTCGGCCCGATCTACGACGAGTACGATCTGCCCGCGACACCGCCCTCGCGCGCCCCTGCCGAGACCGGCGCCACGCCCACGGTCACGGGCGGCACCGAGATCCGGGAGGTGAACCGTCTGTTCCGGCTCGATCTCGACGACGGCGACTACACGACGATCGGTGGCCTGCTGTTCGGCACGCTCGGCCGCCTGCCCAACGTCGGGGATCGGGTCGCGGTGCGCGGTGCGGTGTTCGAGATCGTGGAGATGGATGGGCGGCGCGTCGGCAAAGCCCGCGTCTGGCCGGCCGCCAGACTTGGAAAGAGCGGCGTGCTGGACTAGCGGCGGTTCGCCAGCCGGACCGCGAGCTCCAACGCCGCACGCATCGAGCCCGCTTCGGCTTTCCCCGTCCCGGCGATGTCGAACGCCGTCCCATGATCGGGCGCGGTTCTGATGAACGGCAGCCCCAGCGTCACATTCACACCCGTCCCAAATCCCGCGACCTTCACCGCCGTCATCCCCACATCGTGATAGGGCGCCAGCACCGCGTCGAAATCGCCGCGCAGCGCCTTCACGAACACAGTATCGGCCGAAAGCGGGCCGGCAGCCCCCAGCGTCTCGGCCGCCGGGCGCAGGACGCGTTCGTCCTCGTCACCGAAGAGACCACCCTCGCCCGCATGCGGATTCAGCGCGCACACGGCGAGCCGCGGCGCGGCGATGCCCCACCAGCGGCGCAGCGCGTCCGCCGTGATCCGGCCCGCTTGCACGATCCGCTCGGTGGTGAGGTGCGCGGGAACGTCGCGTAAGGCGAGATGGGTGGTGACGAGGACGACGCGCAGCGTGCCCGTCGTGAGCAGCATGGCGACCGGCACGTCGCCGCCCAAATGCGCGAGGAACTCCGTGACGCCGGGATAGCGATAGCCGGCGACGTGCAGCGCGTGCTTGTGGACGGGGCCGGTTACGATCGCGTCTACTGCGCCGCTGAGCGCGAGCCGGGCTGCCTCTTCGATCGCTTGGCCGGCAGCGCGACCTGCCTGCTCTTCGGAGAGTCCTGCTCCCTGCTCCGTGCCGACGAGAGTGACGTCGGCATCGAGCGGGGCGACCAGCGCCTTGCGCACCACCTCCGGCCCGATCCCCCGGGGATCGCCCAGAGTCACGGCGAGGCGGGGACGACCAGCGGGGGGGGACACCACGGCTCAGAGGCGAATGTCGATGTACGTCTGGCGGCGCAGCTGGTCGACGTAATGCCGAATGGCGAGATCGTTACTGAGGATCTCCTTGATCCGCAGCTTCACGTCCTCGAAGGCCAGCTCACCTTCGGGGTGCCGCTGGACCACGTCCAGCACGACGAACTTGGGTCGGGACGACCCGGCGCCGATCGTCACGACCGGCTTGAGCCCGACCGTCGTGTCGCGCGTGAGGAGCTGCTGGTATTCCGGTGGCAGCCCGGTGAGGGGCGAATCCTCGACCAGCTTCGGCTCCTCGGGATCGGCGCGGCGCGAGAGCGAGTCGAACGATGCCCCGTGCGCGAACGCTGCGTGCACGGAATCAGCGAGTCGCCGCGCGACCTCGATCTGCGCCTGGCTCACGTCCGGCATGATCAGCACGTGCCGTGCCAGAATCTCCGCCGGCTGCGCGCGCTCCACCTTGATGATGTGAAACCCGAACGGCGTCTCGACCAGGTCGGAGATCTCACCGGGTCGGAGCCGGAACGCGACATCCTCGAAATCCTTGTACATGACGCCGCGCCGGAACCACCCCAGCTCCCCCCCCTGCTCGCGCGACGCGCTGTCGCCCGAGAACCGCTTCGCGACGGCTGCGAAATCCGCACCGTGACGCAGCTCGACCAGCAACGATTCCGCCAGCTGGCGCGCCCGCGCCTTGGCGATCGAGTCGGGCTGCGGTTTGATGACGATCTGCCGGAACGAGACGGTGGCAGGACGTTTCGGCTGTTGCGCCCGGCTCGACTCCCAGAAGTCGCGCATCTGGGCGTCGGTCGGGGGGATCGGCTTGAGCTTGCCCTTCTGGCGCAGTGCTTCGAACAGCCGATCCTGCAGAATGCGCCGCCGCTGATCCTCGGAAAGCTGGCGGCGCCACTCCTCCACGCTCCCCAACCCCACCGCCCGTAGCTGGTTCTGGAAATCGAGCTCGGATGTGAATTGCTTGCGGGCGTTCTGGTAGGTCTGTTCGACCGCGTCGAGCACTTCCTGATCCGTCACCTTCACCGTGGTGTCGCGCAGGGCTTGCTGGACGACCAGCTCCTCCTCGACCATTCGGTCGAGCGCCTGGCGCCGCACCTTTGCACGTCCCGCCGAATCGGCGGGGACCTGTCCGCCCTGGGCTTGGAGCCGGACCAGCTCTTCATCGACCTGCGAAGAAAGGATGGGCCGCGTGCCCACGATGGCGACGATCCGGTCGAGCGGCCGAACCGCCTGAACCGCCTGCTGAGCGGCCAGCGCCGGCGCCAACGTCGCGCCGCCCAGCAGCACGCTGAGGAGGAGCAGGCGACGCATCGTTACTGCGTCCGGCGGCGCGAGGTGGTGTCCGGCCCGGTCGGAGCGGGCGCCGGCGGCATCCGCATTCCACCGCCCGGCCCCGCGCCACCCGGACCCGGAGCCTGGAGCGAGTCGGCCGTGCCACGGACCTCTTTGGCGCGCTCAAGCGCCCGCCGCACGCCCGCTTGATCGACGGTCCACTTGGCGTGAGCCCGTAGCGTCTCACCCAGGAATGGCGGCAGCGGAAAGAAGCGGGCCCGCCCGCGCACCACGCGTTCGAAGTAGTCATCCACCCGGGCCATCGCCAAGGCCACCCGAGCCCGCGGCGTGGCCGCCGAGTCCTGGAGGAGGCGGGGGCTGAGGTTCAGCACGTTGCTGAGGATCCCGATCGCCGAGTCGTGCTGCGCGCGCAACACTTGCCGATCGTCGTCGGTCAGCTTGACGCCCGCGGAGTCCGCTTGCTCGAGCAACAGCTGACGCTGCACGACGACCTTGAGAAACTGGTTGATCTGGTCGTCGGTGGCCTGGGGCAGCGCCTGGGCGACCGACGGGTCGAGGGCGGCGAGCCAACGCACCAAATCCTTCACCCGGAAGGAGCCGCCGCGATACTTCACCAGCACACGACCACTGTTGCGCGCGTCATCGAGATCCTCGGACGCCGCTCGGACCGCGGCCGCCGCACGGCTCACCGGCTCGATCCGTCGTTTGGTCGTCAGGCTGTCGAGGTACAACGAGTCCAGACGATACATCAACCGCTCCTCGAGGTTCGTGCGGAACGAGTCGCGGACTTCGGCGAGCGGCGGCCGGCGAATGATGTGGTAGCCGAACGGGCTTTTCACGACGCCGCTGACACCCCCGGGCGACAATTGCCACGCGGCGTCCTCGAACGCCGGCACGAACTGGCCGCGCTCCGACACGCCCAAGGCCCCGCCACGCACCTTGGACCCGGGATCCTCCGAGTAGCGCGCGGCCAGCTGGCCGAACCGGGCGCCGGCCGTCTTCGCCTGCGGCAACACCTGGTCCGCCTGGCGGTGCTTCTGCGCGTCGACCGGCGGCGCCGCGCTGGGCGGCACCTGGAACAGGATGTGCTGGAACATCCGGGCCTCGCCGGCCAGGTACGCGGAGTCCACCTGCGCCGCGCTGAGCTTCGCGCGGGGCGCAATGAGGCGCTCGTGGAACCGCTCCCACTTGAGCTGGGACACGAGCGGCCACATCGCCTCGGTCATGGTGGCCGAATCGCGCAGGTCCTGGCCTTGAGCCAGGGCCTGGGCGAACAGCGCGTAGTCGACCCAGACGTGGGCCAGACGGTTGAGCGCCGTCGCTTCGAGCGGTACCTGCTTGCCGCCCCCGGCGAGCCCTGCCATCCGATCGACCGTGAGGATTTGATCGTTCGCGCGGGCGACGATCTCGGCCCGCGCCGAGAACGCGTCCCGGAAGGCGTCGCACCCGGTGAGGGTGAAAACCAGCAACACCAAGCTCAACCGTCGCATCCCGTCTCCTCTTCTCCTAGACATGGTGGTCCTGCAGGACGGCCGTGAGCGCCCGGACGAGGCCGGGGCCGATCGTCTCTCCGCCGAGCCGGCGAAGTCTAAGCGAAAGCGGCACCGCGCGCCGCACGTCGGCCTCGAACTGCACCCGCTCGAGGGCCACCTGCAACCCCGCGAGCCGCGGCACGGCGTCCCGCCGAAACGTAAGCCGCGCCTCGTCACCCTTGATCAGGACCGTTTCCAGGCCCGCCTGGGCACCGAGCGCGCGGAGCTCGGCGACGAGGAGGAGACGTTCGGCTTCGGGCGGCAGCGGCCCGAAGCGATCGCGCAGCTCCTCGCGCACGGGCTGAATCTCGCACGGTTGCTCGGCCCGCGCCAGCCGCCGGTACAGATCGAGCTTCGCTTCGTCGTCGCTGACATACGTTTCCGGCAGATGCGCCGGCGCGTCGAGGGTGACGTCTGGGGGACTCCACTCGCGGCTCGCCCCCCCCTCGCCGGGCTTCAGCGCCCGCACCGTCTCCTCGAGCCACCGCAGGTACATGTCGAAGCCCACCGCCTGCACGTGCCCGGACTGCTCCCCGCCCAACAGGTTCCCGGCGCCTCGCAGCTCCAGGTCGCGCAGCGCGATGCGGTAGCCCGATCCCAAATCCGTATGATGCTCGAGCACCCGCAATCGTTCCTCCGCGTCCGCGTCGACGAGGTCGGGGACGAGCAGGTAGCAGTAGGCCCGCCGGTGGCTCCGCCCCACGCGCCCGCGCAGCTGGTACAGCTGCGCCAGGCCGAGCCGGTCGGCGCGGTCGACGATCATCGTGTTCGCGTTCGGTACGTCGAGCCCCGACTCGACGATCATCGTCGACAGGAGGACGTCCACCTCCCCGCGGACGAACCGCGCCATCACCTCCTCGAGGTCGGCCTCGCGCATCTGACCGTGCGCGACCGCCACCCGCGCCCGGGGCGCCAGCGCCTGCACCCGCCCGGCAATGGTGGCGATCGTCTCGATGCGGTTGTGGACGAAATACACCTGCCCCCCGCGATCCAGCTCGCGCGCCATCGCTTCCTCGAGCAGCGCGTCGTCCCACGGTTCGATGAACGTCAGCACGGGCGAGCGATCCTTCGGGGCCGTCTCCAGCAGGGTCAGGTCGCGCAACCCCGCGAGCGAGAGGTGCAGCGTCCGGGGAATCGGGGTCGCGGTGAGCGTCAGCACGTCCACCACCAGCTTCAACGCTTTGAGGCGCTCCTTGTGCCGCACCCCGAAACGGTGCTCCTCGTCCACGACCAGCAACCCCAGATCCTTGAACGCCACATCCCGCGACAACAGGCGGTGCGTCCCGATCACGATGTCCACTTCGCCGCGCGCGATCCGCTCGACTACGGCCCGCGTCTCCTTCGGACTCCGAAACCGCGACAGCACCTCGTTGCGCACGGGATAGTCGGCCAAGCGCTCGCGGAAGGTGCGCCCGTGCTGCTCGGCGAGAATCGTCGTCGGCACCAGCACCACCACCTGTTTCCCCGCCTGCACGGCCTTGAACGCGGCCCGCACCGCAACCTCGGTCTTGCCGTACCCCACGTCGCCCACCAGCAGCCGGTCCATGGGCCGCGCGCGTTCCATGTCGCGCTTGACCTCCTCGGAGGCGCGCCGCTGGTCGGGCGTGTCCTCATAGAGGAAGGCGGACTCGAGCTCCCGCTGCCACGGCGTGTCGGGCGGAAAGGCGTAGCCGGACGCGAGCTGACGGCGGGCGTACAGATCGAGCAGCTCCGCGGTCATCTCGTGTATGGCCGCGCGCGCCTTGTCGCGCTGGCGCTGCCACGTCGTCGCGCCCAGACGGTGCAGCCGCGGCGGCGGAGCGTCGCTATCTCCTGCCGTTCGGTAGGGCTCGAGCTGGTCGATCCGGTACAGGGGCACGTTGAGCCGGTCACCGCCTTCGTACTCCACGACGGCGACCTCGAGTGTCCCGCCCTCCGCGCCCACGGCGATCGTCTGGAGGCCCCGGTAGATCCCGATGCCATGCTCTAGGTGCACGACGTAACCACCCAGCGCCAGCGGCCGCTGCGCGGCGGCCGACGCGGCGCTGCGGTAGCGGCGCGGTCGCCGTAGGCGCCGCGCGCGCCGAAAGATCTCGTGGTCGGTCAGGAGCCGCAGCGCCGGCAGCACGAACCCGCCGTCGAGCGCTCCGACCGCGAGCGTGGCGCGGCGCTCGCCTAGCAGCTCCTCGAGCCGCTCCAGTTGGCCCTCGTTGTCGCACAGAATGACCGTGGCCGGAGGGCTCGCGACGAGCTGCCGCAGCCGCTTCAGGTCCCGCTCGACGGGCTCGGGCGGCGCGAGGGGGAAGCGCTGGTCCGTTTCCCTGACACCTACCGCCACGCGGCCCAACCGCGACAGCCGTTCCCGCCACCGGCCCGGTTCCATGAACAGGTCCTCGCGCGCCGGTGGGTCCTCCCCCAAGCGACGGGCCACGTCGAGGTGATGCGCCGCATCCGCCCACGCGCGATTCACCTCCTGGTCTACTGCGGACTCCTCATCCACCACCAGCACCGTGTCGGTAGGCAGGAGCTCCAGCAGCGACGAACGCACGCGTCCCCCTTGCCCCGTTCCCCGGTCCTCGGCCTTCACGGGCAGCACCGTCACTCGTTCGATCGCATCCCCCGACCGCTGCGTGTCGAGATCGAACGTGCGCAGCGAGGCGATGTCGTCGCCCCACCATTCGATGCGCGCCGGCGCCGCCATCCCGAAGCCGTACACGTCCAGAATCCCGCCGCGCACGCTGAACTGGGCCACCTCCGTGACGATGGGCACGCGCTCGTACCCCATCGTCGCGAGCCGGCCGGCGACGTCGCTGAGGCTTGCCGGGCCCGGTTCCAGTACCAGTCGCAACGCCGCCAGCGCTCCCGGCACGCCGGTGCGCTCCACCGTCGCGCGCGCCGTCGTCACGAGGATCCGCACGGCGCCGCGCAGCAGGGCCTCGACCGTCTCGATCCGCTCGCCCGCGATCTCGTAGTGCGGCTCCTCGGCGCCGAGCGACTCCCGTTGCGGGTAGAGCGCCGCCGCGCCGCCCGCGAGCGTCACTAGATCGGCGAGCCAGCGCTCCGCATCCGCGGGCGTCGGTGCCACGACGGCGAACACGCGCTGGGGTAGCCGGCGCGCCAGCGTCGCGACGAGCACCGCCGGACTCGATCCGAACAGGCCCCCCACGCCCACCCGAGATCCTGGAGCCGGCAGAGCCGCCCCCAGCGCGCGCAGGGCCGGGAGCTCGTCAAACCGATCGAGCAGGAAGTCGAGTGGCATCAGCGGGTCCGCGTCGCGACGCCGAGCTCGACCGCCGCGAGCAGCAGCGCCAACGCAAGCAAGACTCCACTCGCTTCCCTGCGGCGTGTCCCCGCGAACCGCTGGGCGGCAAAGTGGGCGTCGTCGAGCAGTAGGGCGGTCGGTCCGAAGGCCGCCGCGACGAGGTCCGAGGTCGCGGGTGTGAGGTCGGACTCGCGCGGGTCGGGCCCGAACACGGTCGCGCCCACGGTGTCGGCGCCGCGCACGCGGAACTCCACTCGGGGCGCGCCCTCGGCCGCGTCAACCGCGGTCGCCCCGGCCACAACGCGGTTCACTAATGCATCCACGAAAGGCACGAAGCTGGGCTCCGCCGGCAGCGCCGTCCAGGACGTATCGAGCCGGCTGCCGAGCAGCACGACATCCCGCGCCCGTACCAGCCAGGCCTCGCCGTTCACCGTCGCCAGAACATCACCCCCTGTTCCTTCCAGACGGTAGCGTCGCGTCACCTGCGCCCCCCCCCCCGCGATCTGCTCCAGTTCCCGCGAGACGAGGAGGCCCGGTGTCCCAGCGCCGCCCCAGCGCCACGGCACGCCACGCGCGGCCAGCGCGCGGTTCGCCTGACCGAGGAGTGCAGCATCCGCCGGCGGCTGGACGATCCAATGTGCAGAGCCCCCTCCCCCAGCCGGCACGTCGCCGATGAGCACATCGCGACCGTCGGCTACGCGCCGCGCGTCGCGCAGCACGCTGAGCGCGGCCGCCACGAACGCGCCCGCCGCCGGTCCTTGCGACACCCGGGCCGGCGGGGCGACTCGCCACACGAAGGGCCGCCGGTCGTCGGCGCGCAGCTCATCGGGCTCGAGCAACGCCTCACCGGTCCACCAACCGGGGGCCTCCGGGGGCAGCGTCACCGACACGGCAGCCCCTGCTCCCGGCGCCGCGAGCGCCCGCCCTACCTCGCGCGTGCCGATGCGCACGGTCACCGGCGCTGGCTCGCCGCCACCCGAGCCCGTGACCACTACGACCACCGCGCCTTCGGCCACGTTCGCGCTTGCGATTCCCCGATTGGCAGCCGGGCGTCCCCGGGCGGCTGCGAGCGCAAGGACTCTGACGCCGCGCGGCACCTCAGCACGTCCCGTCGCGAGCGCGGTGCGCTGCAGATCGCTCAGCACATGCACCTCGCGCCCGGGCAATGGCTCGGCGTGCACGAGTCGCGCGGCCCGCTCGACCGCCTGCGTGAGATCGAGCCGCCGCCAGTCCGGTGTCGCACTGTCCGCACTCGCCAGCAGGGCGTCTCGACCCCCGCCCCGAACGACGCCGTCCGTCAACAACAGCCACACGCGATCGGCGGGGGACGTGCGTGCGATCGACGCACGCGCCGCGACGCGCAGGCGATCGAGCACCGGCCGGCCGTCCACCACGGCGCCGGATGACGGCGAGTTGTCCAGGATCACGACCAGCGCTGTTGGCTCGTGGGCCGAACCCCCGCTCCCGCCGCCGACCGGCACGAGCGGACGGGCAGCCGCCAGCACTACCACAACAATCAGCGCGGTGCGGAGGACCAGCAGCAGTAGGTGGCGCAACTTGAGGCGCCGCGCGCTCTGACGTTCCGCCTCGCTCAAGTAGCGGAGCGGTGGGAATTCGAGATCGGGTGGCTTCCGGCGCTGCAACAGATGGAGCAGTGCGGGGATCGCCGCCGCGGCGAGCCCCAGCAACGCCAACGGGTGGAGGAAGCTCACGTGAGCAGGCGCAATGCCATGCCGAACGGCAAGTCAGTCTGCACGTGATGGTAGGCGATCCCGTGGCGCCGGCACGCGGTGCGCCAGGCGGCGATCTCGCGTTGGACGGTTTCCGCGTACGCGTGCGCCAGCTCGCGGGGCCGCACGACCACGCTCGCCGGTGACTCGGGGTCCGTGAACCGCACTTCGGGCGGGCCGGCCAGTTTGACCTCCGCGGGATCCATAAGATGGAAGACGATCACCTGGTGTCCGCGGTGGCGCAGGTAGCGCAGAGCCGCGAGGGCCAACTCGCGGTCGAACAGCAGATCGGAGATCAAGACCACGAGCCCGCGCCGCGCCAGCAGCGCCGTGAGCCGTTGCAACGCCGCGTGCGCCGCGGTGCCGCGCCCGTCGGGCGTGTCGAGCAGCGCCCGCACCAGCCGCGTCCATTGCCCGGCCTTTACCCGCGCAGGAACCACTTGCCGCACTTCTTCGTCGAAGGTCACGAGTCCTGTGGCGTCGCGCTGGCGCAGCAGGATCAAAGCGAGGGCTGCCGCCAGCCGATCGGCGTATGCGCGCTTCGTGAGCCGCTCCGGCGCTCCCCGCCACGCCATGGACCGGCTCGCGTCGACAAGAATCATCGCGCGCAAGTTCGTTTCTTCCTCGAATTGCTTGACGAATAACCGGTCGGATCGCGCCAGAATGCGCCAGTCGAGGTAGCGCAGCTCATCGCCCGGCTGGTAGGCGCGGTGTTCGGTGAACTCCACCGAGAACCCACGGAACGGCGAGCGGTGCAGCCCCGCCAGGAACCCTTCTACGACGCCTTCGGCCACGATCTCGATGCCCCCCAAGCGGGCGACGTCGGCGGGGTCGAGGAGGTCTACGCGCTGGGTGGCGGGCATCGGTGGCGGAAGCTAACGGCGGGACGAATGTCCTGACCACAGGACACAGACGGCAAGACGCCAAGACGCCAAGTGGTTGTCAGGAAGCAGGTTATAGCACGTCATACCGTGGCATGGTCCGTGCCTTATGGCACGGGACTGGAGGTTTTATGCTCGCTCAACTCGTGTTGCTCGCCTTGGCGACCGTGCCGACAGTTGATACGCGGTACCCGGCAACCGCTCCTTACCGCCCTCGCGTCGAACTGTGGACCAACCGAGGCGACGCCGCCGTATATACCCGCGGCGAGCGCGTCCGGGTCTTCTTCAAGCTCGATCGCGACGCCTTCGTCACCATCTTCCGCGTCGACACCGACGGCCGCGTGCGGGTGCTGTTTCCGCGCGAGCCGTGGGAAGACAACTTCGCGCGCGGCGGACGGGAGTTCGAGGTCGAGGGCCGGTCGTCCGATGACGCCTTCGCGATCGACGACTATCCCGGCGTGGGCTACCTCTTCGCCGTCACGTCGGCCGATGCGTTCACGTACGACGCCATCGAGAGCGGCGATCATTGGGACTATCGCACCATCGCCGATGGTCGCGTCCGCGGCGATCCGTACGTCGCCATGACTGATCTCGCCCAGCGCATCGTGCCCGAAGGGTACGCCGACTGGGACTACGACGTCGTCACTTACAATGTCGAACAGCACTATAACTATCCGCGCTTCCTTTGCTACGACTGCCACAGCTACGTGAGCTACCCGTACTGGGATCCCTACAACTATTCGTGCATCCGCTTCCGAGTCGTGGTCTACGACGATCCGTGGTACTACCCGTACCGGTACTACGGCGGAACCCGTGTCGTGTATGGACGGCCCTACCGGCCGCAGCCACGGTTCATCTTCAAGGACTGGGGTGGCAACCAGCCCAACCGCGAAGGCTTCGTGACGCGGGAGCGTGAGCGGCCGACCAACGACAACGGCCGACGGGGTGTCACCGGACGCGACATCGGCGGCATCGGCATTATTCCGCCGCCCAATCGCCGCGAGCGGCCGGGTCAGCCCGGCCAGCCGGGGCAGCCGGGACAACCCGACCGCCCGGGCAACGATGGGAACGACGATCGCGGTCAGGGACGGCGCAACCATCCGGAGCACCCGGAGCACCCGGAACACCCGGAGCATCCGGAACACTCGGATCGGCCGGACAACGCTGGTCGGCCCCCGATCATCGCGCCGCGCGACCAATCGCGGCAGATCGAACCGCGGCGCGAGCAACCCCGGCAGGTGGAGCCACGCCGCGAGCAGCCGAGACAGGTTGAGCCGCGGCAAGAACAGCCGAGGCAAGTCGAACCGCGGCGCGAGCAGCCTAGGCAGCCGCCGAGGCAGGTTGAGCCGCGCCAGGAGCAGCCGAGGCAGGCCGAGCCGCGCCGCGAACAACCAAGGCAGGCTGCGCCCCAGCGCGAAGCGCCGAAGGAGAAGCCGCGCAGCGAACCTGAGGTGCGGCGGCGCAAGCCCTGACCGTTCAAGCTGAAACTGACATCGCGCCCGATCGTAGTCACACGCGGTCGGGCGCGTTAGCTTTTCCATCCCCTTCATGCTCCCTGAGGATCGATCCGTGCGTCATGCGCTTCGCGTGCTCAGCCTGCTTCTCCTCCCCACCCTGCTAGCCGCCCAGTCCCCAGCATCGGTGCAGCGGGCCGTACAATCCATCACCCCGGACGACATCCGCCGTCGCATCGGGATCCTCGCGGATGATTCGATGCGCGGCCGCGATACGCCGAGCCATGAGCTCGAGGAAGTGGCTGCCTACATAGCCTCGGAGTTCCGCCGGGTCGGATTGAAGCCGGGCGGGGACAACGGCACGTTCCTCCAGCGCTATTCGCTCGATCGCGTGCAGTTCGTGGCCGATAGCTCGGTCGCGTTCGTGCATGGCGGCGGTGATGCGGCGCTCGCGTACGGCCGGGACTTCGTGTTCAGCGACAACATGTTCGAGGACGGCGATTACGCGGGGGACATCGTCCTGTTGACGGGCGCCATGGCAGGGGCGACGCAGCTGGACACCGCGGCACTCGCCGGCAAGATCGTGGTGGTCGCCGCACGGGTGCGGAATCGGACCGACCGGCAGCGGTTGCTCAGCTGGCGGCCGGCCGCCCTGATCGGTCTCACGTCCGCACCAGACTCGGTCTGGACCATGGTGGTCGAACGGAGCACCCGGCCCCAGCTGCGGGACCCCAGCCGCCGCGTGGGGTCACCGCTCGTCCTCACCGTCCGCAGCGCCGCCCTCGCGTCCGTTCTGACGCGCCTCGGCGCGGATTCGGTCGCCGTACAACAGGCGGCGCAGGCGGGGGCCGCGCTCGAAGCACGGCCGCTCGCGGGTGGCCAGATCCACATTCACGCCCGCATCCGCCCCGTCGATCGCAATTCGGCGCCCAACGTGGTCGGCATCCTGGAGGGCAGCGACCCGCGCCTCAAGCGGGAATACGTCGTGCTCAGCGCTCACATGGATCACGTCGGCGTCGGGCGCCCGGTGAACGGCGACAGCATCTACAACGGGGCCGACGATGACGCCTCGGGGACGACCGCCGTGGTCGAGGCCGCCGAGGCATTCGCCCAGCTCCAGCCCCGGCCCAAACGCTCGATCATCTTCCTGACCGTGAGCGGAGAGGAGAAGGGGTTGTGGGGCAGCGCCTACTTCGCCGACCACCCACCGGTGCCGGTCGGCGACATCGTGGCCGACCTGAACACCGACATGGTGGGCCGGAATTGGAAGGACACCATCGTCGTGATCGGCAAGGAGCACTCGGACCTGGGCGCCACCCTGAACCGTGTGGGCGCCGCGCACTCCGAGCTGCGGATGCAGCCAATCGACGATCTCTGGCCCCAGGAGAGCTTTTACACCCGGTCCGACCACTACAACTTCGCTCGCAAGGGCGTGCCCATCCTCTTCTTCTTCAACGGCACGCATGCCGATTATCACCGGCCGAGCGACTCCGTTGACAAGATTGACGCCGAGAAGGAGTCTCGCATCGTGCAGCTGGTATTCTACCTTGCCCTCGACGTGGCGAATGCCGCCGACCGTCCGAAATGGAATCCGGAGAGCTACGCGCGCATCGTGACGGGAGGTGGGAACTGATGCGCGGCCGCATTGCCGCTCTGCTACTCGCGCTCCCCGCTGCCGCCACCGCCCAAGCGGCGCAAACTACGGCGCGGGGGCCTGCCTCCATCACGACGGCGGATGTCCAACAACGCATCAACACGATCGCCGCTGACTCGATGCGCGGTCGCCCCACGCCGAGCCGTGAGCTCGACGAGGTGGCAGCGTACGTGGCAGGTGAATTCCGGCGTCTCAAGCTCCGGCCGGGAGGCGACAGCGGGACGTACCTCCAGCGCTACCCGCTCGAGGTGTACCGGTTCGAGCCCGACAGCTCGACGCTGCGCCTGTCGGGGCGGGCCGCCGCGACCTGGCGGATCGGCGAGGATGTGCTGCTGGTTCAGGGAGATGCGCCCGCGGGGACCCCGACCGGGTCAGTCGTCCTGGTCACCGGCAACCCACAACGCGGCGGTACGCTCGACTCGACGGCGGTGACTGGGAAGCTGGTGATCCTGTCGTTCGGGCCGCAGCTGAACGCGATCGCAGTCAAGCTGCTCCCGTTACGCCCGCTCGCCATTCTCTTGGTGGGCGATCTGCCCGACTCGGTGTGGGCCCAGTTCCCAGGGCGCGAGGGCGGCATTCGCGTGCGCAACCCGAGCGAGGCGACGGGCCTGCCCATCCCGGCCATCTTCGCCACGCGCATCGGCACACTGGGACCCTCGCTCACGCAGGCGGGACTGAGTCTCGATTCGCTTTCGGCCTGGGGGCAGGCGCCCCTCGCGGCGCGGCCCGTCGCCGATGCGACGATCGAGATCAACGTGTGGCAGCATCTGCTCGAGCGCACCACCGCGCCCAACGTCGTCGGGATCCTCGAAGGCTCGGACCCCGCGCTGAAGCGTGAGTACGTCATTTACTCGGCGCACATGGACCACATCGGGACGCCGCGGGACGGGATGGGTTGCGCGGCGCAGGGGGCGGACTCGATTTGCAACGGCGCGGACGACGACGGCTCCGGGACGGTGTCCGTGCTCGAGCTCGCGGAGGCGTTCGCGACGGCTCCGCAACGGCCCAAGCGGTCCGTCGTCTTCATGACCGTGAGCGGTGAGGAGCGTGGCCTGTGGGGCAGCGCCTACTTCACGGAGCACCCCACGCTGCCGCTCGCCAGCGTGGTCGCGGACCTGAACACGGATATGGTCGGCCGCAACGCGCCGGACACGATGGCGGTGATCGGACGCGAGCACTCGAGTCTCGGCGCAGTCGTGGACCGCGTCGCCGCGGCGCATCCGGAGCTCGGGCTGCACCCGGTGGGCGACCTCTGGCCGCAGGAAGGGCTGTTCTTCCGATCGGACCACTTCAACTTCGCGAAACGCGGCGTGCCGATCCTTTTCTTCACGAGCGGCCTGCATCCCGACTACCATCGGGTGACGGACGCGCCCGCCGCCCTCAACGCCGACAAGGTGGCGCGCTACGCCCGGCTCGCGTACTACGTTGGGTTGGACGTCGCGAACACGGCCGCGCGGCCGAAATGGAATCCGGACTCCTACAAGCAGATCGTCACCCAGGCTCCCTAATCGCGGCTTCGGCCGCTATGCTTTGCCTGTGCGCGTGCTGATCGTGGAGGACGATCCCGAGCTCGCCGGGTTGCTGCGCGACGGATTGCGCGAACACCGGATCGACCCGACGCTCGCGATGACCTTCGCGGACGGCCGCGAGCGAGCGGCTGCCGGCGACTACGACGTCCTGGTGCTGGACGTGCGGCTCCCGGGCGGCACCGGATTCGAACTGTGTCGTGACCTGCGGCGCAGCCACGTCACCACACCGGTCCTCATGTTGACGGCCCTCGACGCGGTCGACGACCGGGTTCGCGGTCTCGAGGTGGGCGCCGACGACTATCTCACCAAACCGTTCGCGTTTCAGGAGCTCGTCGCGCGACTGAAGGCGCTGGCGCGGCGGCGGCCCCTGTCCCTCACGCCGGATCGGCACCGCGTCGCGGATCTCGAGGTCGACTTGGGAACGCGCGAAGTACGGCGCGGTGGCCGATCGATCGACCTCACCGCCAAAGAGTTCGCTCTCCTCGAGCTGTTCGTGCGCCACCAGGGCAAGGTCGTCGATCGCTCGACGATCACGTCGCACGTGTGGGACGACAATCACGATCCCTTCGCCAACGTGCTCGAGGTGCTGGTGCGCCGTCTGCGCGGGAAGATCGACGACGGCTTCAGCCCGAAGCTGATCACGACGCTGCGCGGCGCGGGATATCGATTCGGCCCGTGAGCACGCCAAGACCCACGTCGCTGGCGCGCCTCCGGCTCCGCCTCACCGTGTGGTACGCCGCCACGTTCGCCCTGATTCTGCTGCTCCTGGGCGGGGGCCTGCTGGTCGCCATTCGCCACCACATCTCTCGACGGCTCGACGACTCGCTGCGGGCCGCGACCGCCGCGGTCGCCAACGCCACGCGGACCCTCGAGGTGGAGCGCGCCGCCGGCGGCGCCGCGGACGCGGTCGAAGAGCTGCACATCCCCGACCGCATCCTCTACCTGTTCGACGCGGAAGGACACCCGATCACGCCGGGCGCCGCGGATACCTGGATCCAGGCTGCCGCGCGAGCGGCCGGTCGGGTCGGGCGCAGCGACCTGGATCGCGACGCGGCGGGCGATCGCCCGGTGCGATTGCACGCGGAGCGATTCACGGGCGGGACGGGCACCAGCTACGTCGCCGTGGCGGTCGCCGATCGGCTGGAGCTCGAGGATCAGTACGCGGCGCTGATCGGGACGTTCGCGGCCGCGGCGTTCGCGGCGCTGCTGCTCGCGGCGGCCGGGGGGTACCTGCTCGTGCGGGAATCCACCGCGCCGGTCGAGCGCTCGATGGAGCAGATGCGCCGGTTCATGGCCGATGCGGCGCACGAGCTCCGGACACCCGTCACGGTGCTCCGCGCGCGTGCCGAGATCGCGCTGGGACAGGAGCGGGATCCCGAGCGCGACGCGGCGTCGCTTCAGGCGATGGGGCAGGAGGCGGACCGGGTGGGCGCAATCGTAGGAGACCTCCTGACGCTCGCACGAGCGGACGCAGGGGAGCTCCCGGTCGCACGCGAAGCCCTCTACCTCGACGATCTCGCCGCGAACGCCGTGGAAGCCGTGCGTGCCCTCGCCCAACGGAAACAGGTCGCACTCGAAGTCGGGGAGTTCGAGGAGGCGGCGATCATGGGGGACGTCACGTTGGTGCGGCGGCTCCTGTTGATCGTGCTCGACAACGCGATCAAATACACGCCGGCCGGCGGCCGCGTCCACCTCGACGTGACCGCGCGAGACGGGCGGCGCTCGGTCATCGTGTCCGATACCGGAATCGGGATTCCGGCAGACCAGCTGGCCCACGTGTTCGAGCGGTTTTACCGCGGCGATCCGGCGCGACGAGAGGCGGAGGGGGCAGGACTCGGCCTCGCCATCGCCCGCTGGATCACCGACCTACACGGGGCGCGCATCGACATCGGTCCGGCCCAACAAGGCACCCAGGTGACCATCGTTTTCCCGGCTCCCGTGTAAGGCCGGTGTAAGGTTCGGGGGTTAGGTTCCCCGCACAATGCGCCCCAGTCCCCTGACGGCCCTCGCGTTCGCGATCCTGGTGTTCTCGCCGCCGAGGCTCCCGGCCCAGCAGCCGGTGACGCGCGCCCAGGCGGTGGCGGCGGCACTGGCGCGCGGCGCGCGGGCCGCGCTGGGCCGGGCCGACACGACCGCCGCACGCGGCGTGGTGCGCGCCGCCCGCGCATTCCCCAATCCCTCGCTCTCCACGAGCTACACCAAGGACGTCCCGCAGTATCATGCCGCCGTCGATCTCCCCCTCGACCTCCCCTGGCTCCGCGGGGCACGCGTCGGCGCGGCCGAATCGGCGCGGGACGCGGCGCGCTACGGGTTCGCGTTCGAGCGCGCCGCGATCCGGTTCGACGTAGAGACGACCTACACGCACGCGCTCGCGGCGGCGCGGCACGCGGAACTGTCGCGCCGCACGGCCCTCGACGCGGACAGCCTGCTCAGGCTCGCCGGGCTGCGGCGTGAAGTCGGCGACGTGAGCGAGCTCGATGTGCGGCTCGCCGCCGTGAACGCGGGCCAGCTCGAGAACATCGCCGCGGATGATTCCCTCGCTGCGCTGGGCACCCTGCTCGCGCTGCAACTGCAGATGGGTCTCGCCGGCGACGACCCGGCGATCGTCTTGGCCGACTCGCTCGCCGCTCCGGTCGGCGGCGAACCCGTGGCGCAGCTCGCACTCCTGCCGATTGCGGCGGCCGAGGCGTCGCTGCGTTCGGCGGAGCGGTCGCTGGCGTTCGCGCAGCGCAGCCGGTTCGCACCGAGCCTCCAGCTTGGCTTCGACACCCGCGACCCGACCAGCCCGACGCCGAATCGAGCGCTGCCGATGATCGGGGTCTCGCTGCCGCTGCCCCTGTTCAACTGGAGCGGCGGCGAAGTGCTGCAGGCCACGGCGGCGCGCGACCGGGCCAGCGCGCAGCTCGACCTCACCCGCCGTGAGACCACGGCGGCGCTGGCAGGCGCCCGGCGCGACCTGGCGGCGGCGCGCGCCCGGCTGAGCCGCGCGGCGGGACTCGTCGAAAGCGCCAATCGCGTCGCCGCGATGTCGTTGCAAGCCTACAGCGAGGGGGCGGTGGCCCTGGCAAGCGTGCTCGAGGCGCAACGCAACGCGCGCGAGATTGTCGCGCGCTATATCGACGACCTGGCGACCGCCGACGCGGCCGCTCGCACCTTGAGACTGCTCACCGCTGGTCCGGACGAGCCATGACCCGCTTCGTGTCGCTGGGCGTCGCGCTCGCCGGAGTCGCCGCGTGCGGAGGGAGCAGTCAGGGAGACCAGGCGTCCGCCCAGCCCGGCGTGACGGGCGTGACCACCGCCGTCGCGACCATCCAACCCTTCCCGCACATCGTGAGCGCGATCGGGACGGTGAGCCCACGGCCGGAGCGGTATGCGGTGCTCGCCCCACCCGGGCCGACGCGGGTGGCGCGGATCTTCGTCGTCGCGGGGCAGCGGGTCGGTACAGGAGACTCGCTGGTCGAGTTCGAGCGCGCCCCCTTCGACGCCGCCGCCCAAAGCGCCGCCGCGGCCCTCGCCAACGCGGAGCGCGCCTACGCGCGGGCGGTGCGGCTGGTGCAGGCCGGCATCCTCGCGCAGAAGGACAGCGGCCAGGCGGCGGCCGATCTCGCCGCGGCACAGGCCGCCGCGGTCACCGCGCGGCGGGCGCAGGAGCTCGCAACGCTGCGCGCGCCCCTGAGCGGCGTCGTCACGCGCATGAGTGCCGTCATGGGCGCTTCGGTGGACGCGAACCAGTCGCTCGTCGAGGTCGCCGACCCGACAGCTCTGGACATCGTGTTCGGCGTGTCGCCGGCCGAGGCTGGACGGATCCACATCGGGGACACCGTGAGCGTCAGCAGCGGCGAAGGCACCCGCGGAGAGCCGTTGGGGCCGGGCGTGGTGACGAGCGTCGGGGCCGCCGTGGACTCGGTGTCGCGCGCGGTCGCGGTGCGGGTCCGCCTGACGCGGCCCACACGGGCGCTGCGGATCGGCGAGTCGGTATTCGGGCGTATCTTCACGGGCGTGAATCCGCAGGCCGTCACGGTCCCCGTCGAGGCCCTCGTTCCGGAGGGGGATGGCTTCAGGGTTTTTGTGGTGGATTCGGCAAGGGTGGCCCACGCTCGAGCCGTCACGGTCGGGGGCCGCAGCGAGTCGCTCGTCGAGATCCTGAGCGGCGTCGCGGCCGGTGAGACGGTGATCACCACCGGGGCCTACGGTATGGAGGACGGCGTGACAGTCGGCGGAGGGCGCCGGTGACGCTGTTCGACGTCCTCAGCCGGCAACAGCGATTCGTCTACCTGCTGGTGGCCTTGCTGAGCGCCGCGGGCGTCTGGGCGGCGCTGCGCCTGCCCTCCGCGATCTACCCGGAACTTCGCTTCGCCCGCATAACAGTCGTCGCGCAGGGCTCGACGCTGGGCGCGCGCCAGGTGGTCTTCAGCATCACGCGGCCGCTCGAGGAGGCCGTCAGCATCGTGCCCGGGGTGACCCGCGTGCGGTCGCACTCGATCCGCGGCGCCAGCGAGATCTCGATTACGTTCGGGCCCGGCACGAACTTGGACCAGGCGTTGCAGCTGGTCCGGGCGCGTGTGAACCAGGTCCAGAGCGCGCTGCCGCCCGATCTGACCATCGACGTGGAGCAGCTCACTCCGTCCCTATTCCCGATCCTTTCGTACAATGTCGAGGGCGGCGAGCCCGCGACGCTGTACGACCTGGCGCGCTACGACATCAAGCCGTTGATCTCACGGGTCCCGGGCGTCGGGCGCGTGGACGTGCAGGGCTCGGACGTGCGCGAGTTGGAAGTGATCGCCGACCCCGCGCGGCTCGCCTCCCACGGAATGACGTACGCCGATCTGGCCGACGCGATCCGGCGCGCCATCACGGTCCAGGCGGTCGGGCGAGTGGCGCAGGATTACCGTCAGTACTTGATCGTCACCGATCAGGAGGCCCACGCGCCGGAGGACATCGGGGCCGTGGTCATACGGGGCGGGCTCCGGGTCGAGGACGTCGCGACGGTGCAGCTCGGGACCGAGGATCACGTGCGCATCATCGCCGGCGACGGCAAGCCCGCGGCGCTGATCAACATCACCCGGCAGGTCGGGGGAAACACGCTCGCCCTCGCCGACAGCGTGGGCCGCATCGTCAGGGCCATCGCCACGACGTTGCCGCCCGGCGTGCACCTGAAGCCCGTATACGACCAGGCCGAGCTCGTCCGCGAGGCGGTCCGGTCGGTGCGGGATGCCATGCTCATCGGCGCCATGCTCGCGGTGGTCGTGCTGCTGCTCTTTCTCCGGCACGGCCGCATCACGGCGATCAGCGCCGCCTCCATCCCGCTGACGCTGGCCATCACGGTGTTCGTGATGCAGCTGCTCGGTCAGACTTTCAACCTGATGACCCTGGGCGCGATGGCGATCGCGATCGGCCTCGTCATCGACGACGCGGTCGTGATCACCGAGAACATCGCGCGCCATCTGCGGCTCACACCGGACCGTATGCTCGCCATCCGCGCCGCGGTGCAGGAGCTGATTTGGCCGGTGACGACCTCGACGTTGACCACGGTGGTCGTGTTCCTCCCGCTCGGCCTGTTGCAGGGCGTCGTGGGCCAGTTCTTCGCCGCCCTCGCGACGACGCTGACGATCGCCGTCCTGGTGTCGCTGCTCCTGGCCCTGACAATCATCCCGCTGCTCGCCGAGCAGTTTGTGACCGCGCAGGAGGTCGAGAAGACGCGCCGCGGCGTATTGGCGCGCGCTCAGGCGGCGCTCGACGCTCTGGGGTCGCAGTACGAGCGCGCGCTCGCCACCGTCCTCCATCACACGCGCCGCATCGGCGTGGCGGCCCTCGTGCTCGTCGGCGCGGGGATCGTGCTGATGCGGGTGGTGGGAACGGGCTTCCTCCCCGAGATGGACGAGGGCGCGTTCGTGCTCGACTACTTCACGCCCGGAGGGACGGCGCTGGCGGAGACGGATCGAGAGGTCGGCATCGCCGAGCGCATTCTCGCGGCGACGCCCGAGATCGAGGCGACGTCGCGCCGCACCGGCGCCGAGCTGGGGTTGTTCGCCACGACGCAGAACACGGGGGACATCGCCGCGCGCCTCGTGCCGCGGAGCCGCCGCTCGCGGGACATCTTCGCGGTCATGGACGAGGTGCGTGGCGCCATCAACACCGCCGTGCCTCGGCTCCGCATCGAGTTCGTGCAGATCCTGTCGGACGTGATCAACGATCTCGCCGGCGCGGCGAAGCCCGTCGAGATCAAGCTGTTCGGAGAGCAGTTGGATACCGTCGAGGCCTATGCCAGGCGCATCGCGCCCGAGCTGGAGAAGGTCCAGGGCCTCGCCGATCTGTACGATGGCGTGAGTGAGCCGTCTCCCGAGCTGATGATGCGGGTGAATCAAGCCGAGGCGGACCGAGTCGGGATGACGCCCGAGGACGTCGGCAGCGTCGTGAGCGCCGCCCTCCTGGGCACGAGCGCCGGGGAAATGCGCGCCGGGGATCGCCCGGTGGGGGTGCGGGTGCGGGCACCAGACTCGGTGCGCTACGACCCACTGCGGCTGCGCGCCTTGCCCGTCGTCGCCAGCGGCACTGGCCGCCCGACGCCGCTCGGCAGCCTGGCCAGCTTCACGCCGGCGCAGTCCCGGCTGAGCCTCGAGCGCGAAAACCAGCAGCAGATGATCGCGATGACAGCCGACGTGAGCGGACGCTCGCTGGGTGGGATCATGGGCGACGTGCGGCGCGTGCTCGCGGCCCACCCGGCGCCGGCCGGCGTGCGGGTGGCGCTGGGCGGCCAGTACGAGAGCCAGCAGCAGGCGTTCCGCGCCCTCCTCCTCGTGCTGGCGCTCGCCGCGGTGAGCGTGTGCGCCGTGATGGTGGTGCAGTTCGAGTCGTTCGTCGAGCCGCTCGTCGTGCTGCTCGTCGCTCCGGTGTCGTTCGTCGGCGCGCTGCTGCTGCTACTCGTGACCGGCACGGCGCTCAACGTGGCGTCGTTCATGGGCTTGATTCTGTTGGTCGGACTGATCGTCAAGAACGGCATCATTCTCCTCGACTTCACGCGGCTGCGCATGCGTGACGAAGGCGTGCCGCTCGAGGTCGCCATTCGAGAAGCGGCGCGCGTCAGGCTGCGGCCGATCCTCATGACGACACTGTGCACCTTGTTCGGCCTGCTGCCCCTGGCGCTCGGCCTCGGCGCGGGGAGTGAGTTGCAGCGACCCCTGGCGCTGGCCGTGATCGGGGGGTTGGTCCTGTCCACGCCCATCACGCTGTTCGCGGTCCCGACGCTGCTCGTCGCGATCCGCGGCCGCGGCTACACCATCCGGGAGAAGTCATGATACGCCCTCACACCCACGCCTTGCTGCTGCTGTCTCTGCTCCCGACCACGATCCACGCGCAGACGTTGGAGACCGAGACGGCTCGGTTCCACCCCGCCCGCTCGTTCCAGATCGCGAGCGGCTTCGAGCAACAGTTCTCGGCCGAAGGACGGGAGAGCGCGGTTCCCGTCGCATTGGAGTACGCACTCACGAACACCTGGGAGCTGCTCGTCGAGCCCGTGCCGTACACCGCCATCCGGCCCAACGTCGGCCCC
>Ga0137418_10000990_pt1 | contig 26035 bp, 12 predicted proteins | sample CZODoug3_1_2_16f_FD_122242 | JGI IMG/M metagenome (GOLD analysis project Ga0137418, IMG submission 122242) | Vadose zone soil fungal communities from Angelo Coast Range Reserve, California, USA - CZODoug3_1_2_16fungal (Hybrid Assembly) | ecosystem: Environmental > Terrestrial > Soil > Vadose...
ATAGTAATAGTAATAGTAATAGTAATAGTAATAGTAATAGTAATAGTAATAGTAATAGTAATAGTAATAGTAATAGTTTGAAAAAAGCAAGCTTTAGAAAAGATAAGATAAGATAAGATAAGAAAAGAAAAGAAAAGATCAGCTTCGAGTGGGTCATTGATCGATTAGTTACAAACTACGAGTGGGGCATGAATAGAAAATAGGAATAGAAAATAGGAATAGGAATAATATTAATGATGTAGATGTAGATGTAGAGAAAGTATAGGTTTATAATGGTAAGTTTTGTTGTTAGATATAGATAGTTTTGGAGGATATGTATCTTTAAATAGTTTTTATAGTTTTTAGATTATTTAAAAGAAGGTGGGTGGGTGGGTATATGGAATATTAATATATGGGAGATAGGAATAGTTACTATTTGGCAATATTCTTAATATAACTAAATATAATAATAATAATACAAATATGTATATATAGTTATTAATAATTAATAATTCATAATTAAGATGATAGAATATTATATATTGATATATTGATATATTTATATATTTATATATATAGTAGTTAATATAGTTTTATATAAATAGAATATATTAGAGTAGAGTAGAGTATAGTATAATATAATATAATATAATATAACATAATATAGTATTGTATATAATCTCCACTTAGATATATCTATTATCTATTAATATTATCTATTATCTATTATATGGATATTCATATAGTTATATAGTTATATAGTTATATATATATATATTTATCTATTTACTAAACTAATATTATTAACATTAACAAAAACTAACTAACTAACTAATCCAACATATTTATATACTATATTAATTCTAGTTATAATCTTATGACAAAACTTAACCATATCGAATACTAATATTCATTTACTAATCTAATCTAATATTTACAATATATTCACATATTTAATCTAACTACTATCTCCCGAATATAAATCTTCCATATAACTATTCCTATCTCTATCTTTTCTTTAATCTAACGTTTTCTAACTAATATATAAATATACAATATAACTATTCCCTCTCCATCCTATCGTTTTCCAAAGGTTTCCCCCGTATTATGTCACTAATCGAACCATGACCCCGTTTTCCTAAAGCTTTAGAGTAACCATAGAGTAACCAACCACTCGTAATATGTAACTTTTCTGTAATCTATTCTATAACTATAAAAAAACTTTCCCCCCTTCCAAATCTAAACCTAAAGGATAAAGCCTTTCCAAACCCAAGTTTGTTTTTAACCCGGCTAAACCTTCGAAATCTAAATCTAAATCTTTTTATAAAACTAAAACTAAAACTAAAACTAAAACTAAAACTAAAACTGTTTTTTTCTTTACGCTAAACCTTCTAAAACTCTCCGTTTTCTTTTTTCCAAAACCAAGGGAGGGAAGCTAAACCTTCTAAAGGACATTAGTACCCAACAGCTCGCGTTTTTTTGCGGCGTTTTTTGCTCGTAATATGTAACTTTTCTGTAATCTGTAATCTGTAATCTGTAATCTGTAAAAGTTTTTTTGTTTTGTAAAGCGTTTTTAAAACTCCACCAGTTTACTAAAAGTTTTCTTCCACAAGAAGTTTTATTGTTATTGTTATTGTTATTGTTATTGTTATTGTTATTGTTATTGTTATTGTTTTTTAAAACTCCCTTCAAAGCCAAAGCCAGAGGGAGAAGCTTTATTTAATTGTTTTTTAAAACTCCACAAGTTTCCACAATTTTATTTTAGTTTCCTAAAACTTCCCTCCAAAAAAGCGCCTGAAAAAAACTTTCCAAAGGAGTATACCCCCTAATAAACCCATAGTTTTTGTTTCTTTTGATTTTAATGCTTTCTAGCGGAGTTTTATAATAGTTTTGGGAAAGAAATTTAAATTTTTAGATATGGTTTGGACGAGTGCTATATAAAAACGACCCATTAGACAAAAACAAGCCTTTCAAAAAAACAACCTTTCAAAACTTAAGCCTAACTTAAAGGTTATAAATAATAGAACCAAACAGGATTGGTATTGGTATTTTTATCTATTTAGTTTTCTATGATAAGCTGTAGTTTTCTATGATAACCTGTACGGGAGAAAACCTTTCGGATGGCGTTTTTTTAATGTACCGCCTATTTCTAGTTTTTTTCTATTTCTATTTCTATATTTTTGATAGGATAGGATAGTTTTAGAAAACTTTTAGAGGATGGTTTTGGGTTTTTTTGAAAGCTTTTGGTTTTTTAAAATGATGGGATGGATTTTGTTTTAATCCTTCTTGATGCTCCATATAGTTTTTCTTTATCGTATAAAACTTCTCTACTTTAGTAGGCTTTCTAAACCTCAGCGTTTTTTTGTTTTGTTTTGTTTTGTTTTGTTTTGTTTTCTTAAAGAGTTTTTTATTATTGAGTTTTTTAATTGATTATTCTTAGTTAAAATGGATGGTCGTTCTGCGTTAGATTTAATAAAATATAAATAAAATAAAACAATCAACGTTGCAAAAAAGCTCCCCCCTGGTAGTTTTAAAAACTTGAAGAAGAAAATCTAGCTCTTGCCAAGCTATATAGGTATTATGTTAACCAAAAGTTTTTTTGTTTTTTTGTTTTGTTTTTGAAAACGATGGCTTTAGAAAGCTTTTATAAAACTTCTCGGGTTTGAATCTTCTAGCCGGAGTTCCACGGGGAAGATGGGCTAGAAAACTCCCCCGTCTCGTACTCGTAGAAAATGATGGAATATATTGTCAATAAGTAATAACCATGGTGTACAACAAAACATTAAAGATAAAAAACAACATAGCATAGCTTTTCTAAAATAAAAAAACATATTATATAAAAACATACTACAAAAAAACCATAATATTCTTATGATCCGGGCTTTCTTATTCACCTTATTCCATCCATTCTTTTTTGAGGAGTTTTTTCTCAGGATTGGAGTTTTTTAAGGGCACATATTTAAAAGTTTTTTAACATCAATATTAAAAATAATTGTATTTGCGGTAACTAATTTTTTAACAGAATAAAACTAAACATATTTAGAACAGAATTTATTAAGAAAACTGTTTTAAAAAAAGAAGCTTTCCCAAAGCTTTGGTTTTGAAAGTGAAATAAAAAACCTTTACTTATCTTATCTTTTCTAATTCATGATGTATTGTTTTGAAAACCTTGGGTATAAAACTAGATCGTTCACTTATAAAGGGTTTTATCACCGTTGATCAGAACCTACGTTTTTTGGCGTTTTTTTATTAATGAGTACTCCAAAGCCATTACCTAAAGATTTGGAAAGCTTTGGACAGGAGTCCCATGATTACTATTTATCTTATATTTAGGTTTTAGAAAGCTTTTTTTGTTTAATCTGCCAAAGCTAAGCATTTTGTTAGTATTTTATTATACCTTTAATTTTGTTTTATACTCAATTTTTTAGAAAGCTTTTTTTGATTGATTTTAGAAAGGCTTTCTTATTTATTAGTTTTTTTAAAAACCACAATATAAACAATTAGGTTTTGTTTTATTCTCAAGTTTTGAAAATTTTTGGAAAGCTTTGATTTATTTTAGAAAGCTTTTTTATTAGTTTTTTTACACAGCTTTGGAAAGCTTTTTTTTCAAGAAAACAATTAGCTAGTTTTTTAATAAAGATGATAATATTAAAAATAGTTTATTATTAAGAACAATATATGATGTTTTTTTAGATTTATGAATATCAACCTTGAAGGTTTCCAAATCTTCAGAAGGTTTAGCCGTTTTCTCCAATTATAGGTATAGTTTTGGTTCAACAAATATATCCATGTAGATCTAATTCTTTCTTATTTCTTATTAGCGGTATTTTCAAAAACCAAGCGTTTTTTTGATAAGTTTTTATTAATCAGAAAGCTTTTTTAAAAACAAAAACTGTTATTATAACTAGGCGAAATCTTTTTGGTTTTTTTGCGAAATCTTTTTTTCCAAGGCTTTAAAAGCTCAATCATTTATTAAGTTAGTTTTATTTAGCTTTATTATCAAAGTTTTATAGAAAGTTTTATTCAATTATAAATTTATTTTTTGTAGGTTTTTTAATAATGTATTTAATCTATTACAAAAAAACGAGAAGGAAGTAATATTAATATTAGTAATATTAAACACAAAAGTTTTTGAGCACAAATTCTACGGTTTTTTAAAATCAAGATTAGGTAAGGCTGAACAAAATAAACAACATAAATATTCATATTCACATTTATTTAATAATAACCTAAATAAAAGATTATTAAATCAATTTAAAATAAATCAAAGTTTTTGAAAGCAAAGTTTTTTTGGAAGAGATTTTTCTACATCTAATATTAAGTTTTTTTAAAGAAGAAAGATAAAGATATAATTCCTAAATCTAATAGTTTTATAAAGCTAAAGAAAAAACCGAGTTTTGAAAGGTTGTTTTGGAAAGCTTTGGTTTTGGTTTTTTAAAAGTTTTCAAAAATATTAATAGTAATATTAAAGAAGATAGTTTTTTAAAGGCTTTCTTATGTTTTCGCCAAATTCTAATTCTAATTCTAATTCTATTCATAATTTTGATCAACCTATTATAAGTCTTAAAGATATCCAAGATTTTAAGAATAAAAAACAATTTAATAATCCATACATTGGACTAGAAAACAAAAAAACAAAAAAACGCTTGTCTTAAAGAAAGAGTTTTTAAAGACGATTCTAAATATAAAAAAACTGTCCAAATCTGCCATTTTCAAAACTCCATAAAGGATGCTTTGGAAAAAAACGATCAGGGGGAAGTTTTGGTAAAAAAACTTGGGCTAAACCTTCTAAACGTTTTCTTAAAATATTACCTAAATCTTCTGGGCTTTCTTTATTATGATAAAAAAACTATGAAAATATTGTTGATTGGGAGTTTAGAATTAAAGAAATTATTACAAAAAAACTTAGGTTTTAAAAAAACTCTTTATTTTAGAAAACCGAACGGAGAAAGCTCACTTATGATCTTGCAGAAAACAAAACTTTTAGAAAACGTAGAGATGAAAGCTTTTAAATGAAGATTATATTAGTAAACCTATGGGAAAAATTTCTGAGCTTTAGAAAAAAAACAAGAAAGCCTTTAAAAACCAAAAGCAAACCTAAATAATGAATCTAATATTGATGCAGTGGCTTTATAAAACTAGAAAGCTTTTCTAAAACAAAATAAAAAACAATAAAACTCAAGGTTATATTGATATTAAAAGTTTATAAAAAAACGCCATCAAAAAAAGAGGTTTTTTCTAGTGGTGAAATTGGTGTTGCTAAAAATAATTTAGATATGGATTCAGGATTAAGAATAATCATATTTGGTATAAGATCTGGTTTTGAAACTTTCAAAAACTTTGATATAGAAGTTTTAAGCTTTAAAGCCCACACAAAGCTTTGGCTTTGGAGAGTTTTGGTTTTTTACTGTTCAAGTTTTAATTCCCTCCCAACCTTTAGGGGAAGTTTTAGGGAAGAGTTTTAATTCCCTCCCGTCCAAATCTTTAGGGGAAGTTTTAGGGAAGAGTTTTAATTCCCAAGAGTTTTCATTAAAAGCTGGTTTTCTAGTTTTATAAAAAAAGATTTCTTATTATTAAAACAACAAAAGCTTTCTTAAAAATAAAGATGATTATAATAATAATAATAATAAAAATAAAAATAAAAATAAAAATAAAAATAAAAATAAACAAGCGGGGTTTAGATTTCTAAAGCTTTGGGAAACCTTGTGAAAAAAGTTGGTGTTTTAAAAACAAAACAATTCTCTCCAAAACTGTCCAGTAGGGGAAAAGGGGAAAGGAAGTTTTAGCCGTTTTTTTGAAGGGAGCTTTGGTAATTTTACAGAACAGAACAGAACAGAACAGAACAGAACAGAAAAGAAAAGATTACAGAAAACTTAAGTTTTAGAATACGAGGCTTTAATACGAGTGGGTCAGTGATCGAAAAGTGACAAACTACGAGTGGAGTGTTGCAGGGTTAGAAAAGTTACAGAATTCGAGGGGGTCAGGGATCGAAAAGTGATAAACTACGGGGGAAAGGGAGAGAATGGAGAGGGAATAGTTAGAAGGGAGAGGGAATAGTTATATTATATATGGATATATTAGGTAGGTTAGGTTAGATTAAAGATAAGATAAGATAAGATAAGATAAGATAGGAATAGTTATATGAAGAGTTTTGTAATAGGAATATTAAGTATTAGATGGTGATATTAGGCAGTTGGATAGGAGGTAATATTAAAATAAGGGAAGGTAGGAGTATTTATATATATCTTTTTATGTTTAAAAGAAGGTGGGTGGGTGGGTATATGGAAGATTTATATTCGGGAGATAGGAATTAGATTAAATGTGGGAATATCTTGATAATATTAGTAAATGAATATTAGTATTCAATTTGGTTAATTCATAAGATTATCCCCTAAATGAAAATAGAATATAAATATGTTGGATTAGTTAGTATTAGAAAATTAGTAAATAGATAAATATATAACTATAATTAGATAACTATATATTAAATAATAGATATAGCTAATAGGAGATTATATACTATATATACTATACTCTAATAGGAATATTCATACTAATAGATACTATTTATATAAAACTTTATTAACTACTATATATATATATTTGTATTATTATATTTAGTTATATTAATAATATTACACAATAGCAACTATTACTATCTCCCATATATTAATATTCCATATACCCACCCACCCACCTTCTTTTAAATAATCTAAAAACTATAAAAACTATTTAAAGATACATATCCTCCAAAACTATCTATATCTAACCATTATAAACCTATACCTTTCTCTCCATAAGTTTTTTAACATAACCATAACATTATAACCCCCTTTTTTCTATTCATGCCCCACTCGTAGTTCATCACCTTTAGATCACTGACCCACTCATATTTAGAATTAGAAACTTTTATTTTTATTATTTTTATTTTTATATAACTTACCCACTCATATTACTCATATTTATAAACTTTTATATAACTTACCCACTCGTAGCTTGTCACTTTTCGATCCCTGACCCGCTAAAAAACCAGGGTTTTTTCAAACTCTTCTCCTAAAGCTTTGGAGAGCCGGCTAAACGTTTTCTTCTAAAAGTTTTCTGCTCAGTTTCTGAGCGTTTTTTTCTAAAGGCAGGAGGCCTGATCCCCTCATTTTCTTTTTCCCCTTCCCAAAGGGAGGGACGGAGAGTTTTTTTTATTTTTGAATTTTTAATTAAATAAAACTTTTTATTTAGGATTGTTACTATATTACTATAAAATATCGAGCTTTCAAAATAACTATAACTATAACTATAACTATAACTAAAATTGAATAAAACTTTCGACTTTAATAATATAATATAATTAAATTTATAAATGATTGAGCTTTAAAACTCTCCCTCCGCTTTCTGACAAGCTTTAGGCAGGATGGGTGGAAGGTTTAGCCTAGTTATAATAACATTAAGTTTTTGAGTATGAGTTTTTTTGATTAAGATTAAGATTAAGATTAAGATTAATATTGTGGCGAAATCTAAAGCTAAAGCTTTTTTTATTGGGTTTTTTAAAAACAACAACAAAAACCAAAACCTGGTTTTTTAAAATACCGGGGCTAAACCTTCTAAACGTTTTCTTCTAAACGTTTTCTTCTAACATTAAAACTAACAAATAAGAAAGAGAAAGAGAAAGAGAAAGAATTAGATCTACATGGATATAAAAACTTTGAGTAAAGCTGCAGCTGCAGTTTTGAAAGGCTTGCTAAAAAAACGCGACAATTTCGAAAACGGCAGGATAGGAGAAATTAGACCGCTTTCCAACATTATTTTCTAAAGCTTGGGTTTTCTTTAAATATACACAGCTTTCTAAAGCGACTAAAGTTTTGGCTTTGGCAGCAGTTTTAAAGCCCACTCGTATTATGTCACTTTTCTTTCCACCATTAAACATTAAACATTAAACATTAAACATTAAACATTAAACATTAAACATTAAACATTAAACATTAAACATTAAAAAAAGCCTCCACCATTAGCTTTCCTATACTATCCTCCGTTTTCTTGTTTTTTTCTAAACCTATCTTTTTCTAAAGCAAACCTAAAGGAGAAGTTTTGTTGTAGCCTTTCTTTCCCAAAACCCAAAAGGTTTCCCAAAAGGTTTCCCAAAAGGTTTCCCAAAAGTTTTCTAAATCTTCAGAAGGTTTAGCCCGCGCGTTTTATTATTATTATTATTATTATTTTTTCTCGAACTGTTTTCTTCTAACATTAAAAAAACCCTCTACCATTAGCTGTCCTAAAAGTTTTGTTTTCTAAAAGCTCCGTTTTCTAAAAGTTTTGTTTTGTTTTCTTGAGCGCTTTATTATTTAGATTACCTTCTTGTAATTGTTCAGCAATAATTTTAAGAAAGCTTTTTTTAAAGCCACTAAATTTCTTAACATATAAAACTTAAGTTTTGAAAGGTTGTTTTTTTAAAAAGTTCATTAGATTTATTAGATTTATAACCGTGAGTTTTTTTACTAAATCTCAACTTTTTTTTAACATTTTTATTTTGTGAGTCTCTTTAGTCTTTAGTCTTTAGTCTTTAGTCTTTAGTCTTTAGTCTTTAGTCTTTAGAAAAAGTTTTCGGGTAGAAAGAAAAAGTTTTCGGGTAGAAAGAAAACTCTTTAGAAGAAAACGGAACATTTCGGAACATTTCGGAACGGAAAGGAAATATTCACCATTAAAAAAACCAACCTTTCAAAACTTTCTTTATTTCTCCAAAACCTTGGAGAAGTTTTATCCCTGCCTTTAGAAAGCTCAGAAAAAATCAAATCAAAAAAACTTGCGGCTTTTGGGAAAGGATTTCTCCTGTCCAAATCTTTAGGTAGAGAAAACTTTTAGAAGAGAAAAATTAAAAAAACTTCGCGGGGTTTAGGTAAAGCTATCCCTTTGGAACTTTTATAAAACAACAAAACTATCATGAAGAAGAGTATTTTTTACATTAACACTATTTATTCGCTTTCTTGCATAGTAAAAAAACTCAAGCTTTTTTCTATCATATTCTAAAAAACTGTTGCCTTTTCAATAGTTTTGTTTTCTTAACTGTTTTTGATCTATACTCATATCATTATCATTAAGAATTCTTCTAATTGTAAATGCTAAAGGATTATTGTCCGTTTTTCTAAATCAAAGTTTTTTTATTCATTCTATTTAATTTATTTTTACCATCAATTAATTCAGAATTTATTTCTCCATGTCCATCTTCATTTACCATGAAATTATATTTAATATCTTCTAATATTATATAAAAACAAAAAAACCTCATTTTTTTAATACCTTCTAAAAAAACTTACTTTTAATCTTAGCTTTTTTAACATATTACTATTATCTAATTCTTTTAATTGGTTTTTTTAACTCTAATCATTGAAAAAAGCCTCTATTATAAGTTTTTTTAATTCAATAAAACAAAACAAAACAAAACAAAACAAACCAAAGCAAAGCTAACTCATTTTTGAAATATTCCATATTTTTAGCATATGCATGTTGAAGGATCATTTTAAAAAACTTCCTTTAAATTTAAATGGTAACTGTTCTAATAAATCATTAGATAAAAACAACTTAGAAAGCTTTTGTTATATTTTTCATTAGTTTTATTCTAAAAAACTCTACATTTTTTGTTAAATAATTTTATATATAGATTAAAAAAAACTCTTTATTATAAGCTGCAGTTTTCTGGATAGTTTTTTTGTACTGTTTTTAATTTTCTTTTTCGATATATTTCTCTAGATTCTCTATTAACTAAATTTATAAAAGATTCTCTTAACTCAATAGCTAAATTTTCAATTAATTTAATTAAAAAAACTCCCTGTTGTTAAAATTATATACCATAATAATAACTTCATTAAAATCCTTTAATAAAACATCTTCCAAATTAACTTCTTTTCGAGAAGCTAGACCAATTAAAAAAACTCTAACATTAAATCTTCAGCAAATTTTATACCAATATTATTATCTAAACTATCACTATTTAAAAATCCTGTTATATTAGCATTTGTTTTCTTAAACTTTCAGTTATTTTATCTAAAGTTTTTTTAATTTACTATTATTTTCATTATTTAAAACTTCTTCTAATAATCCATTAATAGTTTTATTATTTAATAAAGCCCTAATTTTTGAAATTCTTTCTTAATAGTATTTTTCATTTTTAATTGTTCTTTTTGCCTTAATAAAGCCCAAATTTAGATATTGTAAAGAAATGTCCTATTACTTTGAAATAATCTTCTAACTCAGTTAATAAATCTCGTTTTAAATTTAACATATCTAAAACATTTCATAAATGAACAAAATTACTTTTTACTTCTAAATTATCATTAAAATCCTTGTCAAGAGTTGAAATCTTTACTAGTTGTTTTTTTGTATATTATTATTATTATTATTAATATCTTCTATATTAGTTAAATTAGAATTAAAATTAGAATTAGAATTAGAATTAGAATTTGTATTCATTAAAGTTCTAACATTTTCTAAAGCCTACTTATTTTATTCCCCATAATATGATTAATATCATTAATATTAGAAAACTTTGAATTATTATTAAAGAAATTATTATAACCTGATCATGTATGTAATTCTTTAGCACCAATAAAAAAACTCCTAATCTTACAGCTTTCTTCAATTTCTAAAATTATTATTATTATTATCAATTCTAAAAAAACTTTCTGAAACCCACTTACTGATAATCTATTTGGTTCTGTTAATTTATGAATCCCAGTAGCTAATAATAAATCAAATAATTGTGTATTATCAATATTAAATATATTTTTAATAATATTAGTAAAACCTATAACATGTAATTTTTTATTATCAATTCTAAAAACTATTTCATTTAAAAATTTAAATATTATTTTGTTATAAAACCCTAATTTATCAAATTTATCTTTATTATTCAAAACTTCATTAAAAAACTCCCTCCTAATCTCTCAGTTTTATAAAATTCAAGAAATTAAACAATACAGGAAATTTGGTTAAAAAAACTCCTTAATTGTGATTGGTAATACTCCTCTAAAGCAAATCAATAAGTTTTAATTCATTGATTATTAATAAAATGATCACACATTTTTAATTGTTTCGTTGTATTATTCATCATATAGGTCCGTGTGAAAAAAGTAAGATTTCCACAAAATAACATCTGTTATATACCCCCGCTAAAGCTTCCAAATTTATTATGAACATTACGCTTGCTTTCTTTATCTTTATCTTTATCTTTATCTTTATCTTTATCTTTATCTTTATCTTTATCTTTATCTTTATTTGTGTGTGGTTTTTTTGAGTTAGATTATCGAGCTTTGTTTTTGTGGTTTTTTTTACTCAGTTTCAAAAGAGGTAGAATTAGTTTAATTGGCAAAATAACGTTCTGTGGCTACGTTGTTCAGAGTTCAAGTCTCTGATTTTACCCTTAAAATAATTAAAAAAACTTAGTAAAGCTTTGTTGTTTTGGAAATCTTTTTTAAAAGTCTTAAAAAAAGCGCCTTTAGAAAGCCTTTCCAAGTTTTGGTTGTTTTTTTGTTGTTTTGTAAAGCTGCAGTTTTAGCAAAGAAAACCCAAAGGTTGTGTGTAAAGTATTCGTATAGGGGTTAAAGTATATATTTTCTCTCAAGTGTTTTGGAAAGCTTTGTTTTTTTGAAAGGCTAAAGCTTCTTGTTTTTTTAACAGAGTTTTTTTGCTCTCTTCAAAAGAATTTCCAAAGTTTTAGATTTTTTTGAAAAGCTTTCGGATGGACGAGTTTTGGGTTTTTTGTTTTCTAAACTCCATATTCAGATATAGTTTTAACTTCTTTCATAGTATTTAATTCTTCTTGTAATTCATAAATAAAAGCATTATCAGATTTAAAAGGTATTAAACTAGAGTAATAAGATTGACTAGAATTATTTAATAGAAAAGGATTAGTTCTAACAAAAGAATGAGCATTTAACTGAATATTTCTTTGATCATTCAATATAGTATTTAAGTTAGTGTTTAAAAAAGTATCAACGGAAAGTTTATCACCTAAAGTATTTTTAAGAATAGATCCGATAAAATAATCAATTAAAAATAAATTTGTAGATAGACCTTTCAATTCCATTTTATTTTGAATATATGTTCTTTGATCTTTAATAATTAAATCATTAAAATTCATGTTAAAATTAATTCATCCTTGATTTTCATTAATACTTAAATTTAAATTCATATCACTATTCTCTACATCATCCGGTTCCTTTTCCAGATCGTTATCGTGAGCAGGATTGGAGTTTTTTTCCAAGCTTTGAAGGGGTGGAATCGAAGTCGGAGTTTTTTCTAAATCTACATTTTCTTCATTAGCATTATTATCATTATCATTATTGGATATAGACAGTAAAGGAATTACTGATAAGAGATATTTAGTTAGAGTTAGAGGAAATAATTTAGGAATTAAGAATAAGATTCTAAAAATAATTAATAAGAATAAAATTAAGAAAGCAAGCGTAGTAAAATATAGAGTTTTATTAGAATGAAGATAAAATGAAATATCTATTGAAAAGCTCATAATTTGTGCTAAATTTGGAAAAGTTTTTGTGGTTAATTGATAAAAAGACAGTCCTTTAAGGAGAACATAAAAATCAAAATCAAAATCAAAATCAAAATCAAAATCAAAATCAAAATCAAAATCAAAATAATATAAAATCTTTAAGTTTTTTACAATTGGGATGATTATAGTTATAGAAAAGGTATATAAGATTAACAGAACAATTATAAGTACATATAAAAAAATTATATAAATATAGTAGACTTTTTTTAATCAAATATAATTAGATATTAAGGTTAAAATTAAAGAAACTAATTTAGTTAAAATAGTTAACAGTATTTGTGAGTTGTTCTTAAATAAATAACTTATAATTATCAATTGATTAACTCTTCTTGGAGTAATAATAATAGTAATAAAGATTATCAGAATTCTATTTATTATAGTTTTAATTAATAATCTAATTAATAGTTTTATTTTTAATATAAATTTTATTAAAATATATCAAAAGATAGTTTTTACTTGAAACAGATTACTGATAGTTAGATAATTTATTGTAGCAATAAAAAAAGCTTTCCCGCTGCGAAAAAAATCTTCAACTTCAAAGAAAATAAATCATTCATTTCCACAGCTTTCTAAAGCTAAAGATAAAAGGTAAGCCTTTGAAAAAGTTTTCGGAGAGAAAGATAAAGATAAAAAAAATTCAGTTAAAGTTAAAGATCCAGTGAAAAAACCCTTCCAAGACCAAGAAAGTTTCTCTAGCATTTCCAAGAGCATTTCCAAGAAGAATTGTGCTAGCTTTATTCAATTTATTAATCATTAAAAAATTATTATATAGGGGATTTTATTTTTATAATAAAACTCAAGCTTTCAAAAAAAACAAAACCCAACAAAAAAAAGCATTTCCAAAAATTTATCAATCTCAAGAAAGAAAAAATTTATTATAATTAGAGTTAGAGTTAGAGTTAGAGTTAGACTTAGACTTAGACTTAGATTTAGACTTAGACTTAGAAAACAGTTGAAAACTACTTATATACTTCTATAAGTTTTAGAAAGCGCTTTCTTGTTCTTGTTCTTGTTCTTGTTCTTGTTCTTGTTCTTGTTCTTGTTCTTGAAAAAAACAATAGTTATAGTTATAGTTATAGTTATAGAAATAGGAATAGGAATATTTTAGTTATAGTTATAGGAATAGTTTAGTTATACAAAAAAAAAGAAGCTTTAGCCTTTTCTTCAAAACTATTTTAGAAAACAAAGCTTTTGTTATAGGAAAAAACTACTAATATTTATACTAATAGTTATACTAATACTAATACTAATACTAAGACTAATACTAAGACTAAGACTAATAATAATATTATAATTATAGGAATATTATACTAATAGGTTTTTTTTGCAAGTTTTTAAAACCCTTTCCCTAAAGGATAGATTTGGATGGATGGAATATTTTAGTTATAGTTGAAAACTACTTATATACTTATAGAAAAGCTCTCTTCCTAAAACTTTTAAACTTTTAAACAATACTTAGACTTATACTTATACTTATACTTATACTTATTCTTATACTTATACTTATAGTTATACTTATACTTATACTTATACTTATAGTTATAGTTATACTTATACTTGAAAGAAAACTTAGCCTTAGCAAAGAAAAGAAAATAAAATAAAATAAAATAAAATAAACTAAACTAAACTAAAATAAACAAAACAAAACTCTTTGGAAACTAAACGAAACTAAACTAAACGAAACGAAACTAAAATAAACTAAACTAAAATAAACTAAACGACAGCTTTCTAAACGAAACGAAACTAAACGACAGCTTTCTAAACCAAACCAAACCAAAGCTTTCTAAAAAATACTAAACTAAACCAAAGCTTTCTAAAAAATACTAAACTAAAAAAACTTGAAGATGAAGAAGAAGGCGGAATCTTTTTTTAAAAAAACAAAAAACGGAGAAATAGTATAGTCCTTTCTAAAACAACACTATTAATAAGAAGATATCTTGTTTTGAAATTCATCCACTATAAATTCGGTTGCGAGTTTGCTTTGATAAAATAAATTATAATAAATTTAATCATAGCATTACAAAAATAAAAAATACAAAAATACAAAAAAATACAAAAATACAAAAATAAAAAATACAAAAATACAAAAATACACAAACAAGCTAACATCCTAAATTATCTTAAGTAAATAGAAATAGAAATATAAACATAAATATATATATAAATATAAATATAAATATTAAAAAAGATAAATAATTAAATAATTAAATAATGAAATAATTAAATAATAAAATAATAAAATAATTAATACACTTTCCTAAAGCTTTATTCCATCCCTCAGTTTCTAAAGGATTAATTTATTGGTGGAGGCTAAACCTTTCTTCCCTTCCAAAGCCAAAGGGAGGGAGGGCTTTAAAAAAACGCGGAAACAGAAACTTCAACTCACAAAAACAAGCTTTCTTAGAAAAAAACGCTTGTTGTTATACTATACTATATTTTCAAGCTTTGGTTTAGCAAAAATTTGGTTTGTTTTTTTAACTGAACTAATAATTATTATGTTAAGTATCAAAAATTTTATTAAATTAAATATTCTATAAAATTTATACAATCTTAAAATATATTCAAATAATAAAGGATAAATACTTATACAATACAAGAAAACAAAACTATTAAAACAAGAGGTTTTTTAAAAAACCGCCTAGTAGAAAATAAACAGCTTTCTAAAGCAAACAAAGATTTCTACAAAAGTGTATACTATAAAACAAAACTCTAGTTTGAAATTAAATTTCAATTAATATTTTGATATTTTTATATTTTTATATTTTGATATTTTGATATTTTGATATTTTTAAATTAAAGATCATAGTAAAGTAACTTTAAGAAATCTTTTTATTCATTATTGATTATTGATTATTGATTATTGATTATTGATTATTGATTATTGATTATTGATTATTGATTATTGATTATTGATTATTCATTATTCATTAAGAAAGCTTTTTTTAAGCATATTTAATAATTTAATTCTTTCATTTTTGTATTTATTTATCTACCTATGAGTAACCAGATTCGAACTGATGATATCTACTTGGAAGGAAGAGGTTATACCAATTTAACTATACTCATTTATAAAAACTTTTTATTCTTATTCTTATTTATAAATATTGTTATTATTATAAAACTATTATTTTTAAAAAAACTTCTTAAAAACTAAATTATGATCATTACGTCTATTTCTTATATTATTACTTTTCATGCGGGAGTTTTTTTCTAAACCTTCTAGTTTTGGTAAACAACATAATTAATACTTATACTAATACTGATAAAACAAAACACTTGTTTTTTTATGACAAGCTTTTTTAAGTTTTTTTAAAAACTCTTTAATAGTACTAATAGTAAATATAGTTATAATTATAATAATAGTAATAGTAATAGTAATAGTAATAATAATAGTTATAGTTATATTTATAATTATAGTTAAATTTTAAATCTAGTTATATAACGGTATGATTAACCAATTAGATTACAATAATAAAACTTGCTAAAACTTGCTTTTCAAAAAAACGCTCCCTCTGGAAAGTTTTTGCCTTTAGAAGGATAATTTTCTGTAACTGTAACCTGTAACTGTAAAAAAAGTAGAGCTTTGTTCAATTAAAAAAAGGTTTGTCTTTCGAGTAGTTTTTTTTTCAACAATTATTAATTATTAATTATAATTTATATTCATACTGCTATATAGTATAACTTTCCACTTTATCATAAGCAACAATAAACACTAAACAATAAACAATAAACAATACTGTTTTAAAAATTGACACTTTCTTTTACCACATAATAAATATAGAAAAAATCTAATATAATCTAATAATTTTGTTATTTTATAAAATATTTAATAAATAATATATAATAAATAATAAATAATAAATAATAAATAATATATAATATATAATATATAATATAAATGATATAAAACTTCTCATTCTCATTATAACAGATCAAAAACAACAAAACCAAAAACCGCTATGTTTTTTAAAAGGCTTTTAAAAGCACAGTTTTATAAAAATAACTTAAGAAAACTTTTTGTAATTGGCCTACTATGGTTTTTTATTTATAATTTTTAATTATTTAATTTTTATGTAATTATTAAGATTAACCGTTATAAGTTCTGGTAAACTATGATCCAATCCGTATGTAGCGCTCGAGAACTCAAAACTCAAAACTCAAAACTAAAAACTAAAAAATAGAGGTGGCAAGCGGGAGGCGTTTTTTTTACCTTCCAAAGCCAAAGGGACCGTTTTCAAGGTTTCTTTAGAGCCAAAGATTTGGGAGGGACGGAAAGCTTAAGATTGAGGGGTTATACTTATATTATCTTTTTCATTACTAATTAAATAATATTAATATAGCAAAAACAACTTATATGAAATTAAAATTTTAAGTCTAAGAATAATAATTTATGATTACTGAATAAAGCGTTGGTTTTTAAATAGAAAAGCTTGATTATAACCTATATAAATATTATACTATAATAAAAAAACTCGATTTGGAAAGCTAAAGGTTTTTCTGTTCTGTTCTGTTCTGTTCTGTTATGTGCTGTTCTGTTCTGTTCTGTTCTGTTCTTTTCTGTAATAAAAATTTAATTAAACTGTAATTTTATTTGATGTTGCTGTTGCTGTTTCTGTTTCTGTTTCTGTTTCTGTTTCTGTTTCTGTTTCTGTTGCTATTTCTGTTGCTGTTGATGAATCATAAAGAGAATTTTGATATTGATATAAAACAAATATTGATGCTGCAATATATATTATGATAAGTCTTATTTCAAAAAAAACTAATAAAGATGAATTTATTAACATAGGTGCAAATACTATAAATATTAAACATAAAGCATTAAATATAATATATGTTGAATAATTACTAATAATTCTATTATCTGATCTAGAAATACTTAACGCTGTTTTATTAAACATAGTAGCTAATCCATATGGTCCTACTAATTCAATAACACCTCTATCTAATACTTTAGAAATATTATAACCAATATTAAAACCTGCTGTAATTATATATTTATTATAAATAATATCAAAGAAATATTTTCCATTTAAAAATTTATAAACTTTTCTTCCTAATTTAGTTTCTGTCATTTCAATAATAAATTGAGGATTAAAATTATAAAAATAAATAGCAATTGTAGCCCCAAATAATGATAATAGTGCAGGTAATAATTTAATAATTAAAGGTAAAGAAAATTCTGCTTCTACTATAGAAATATTATTAGGACTGATATATAATGCATTCCCAAAAAAATCAGTACCTACTCCTACAAATAAATCTGCAAAAATAAAACCAAAAAATATACTACAAATAGCTAAAATAACTAAAGGTATAATCACTAATAAATTTGCTTCATGAACATTATCATAAACTGATTTAGGTCCATTAGGAACAGTTAAGAAAACTAAACTAATTAATCTAAAACTATAAAAAGCAGTAAGACCAGCAGTTAAACTACCTAAGATATAAGCATAAATTCCACTAAAGCTATAAGCTCCATAAGCTAATTCTAAAATTAAGTCTTTACTATAGAATCCTGTTAATCAAGGTGTGGCTAATAATGATAAAGAACCAATTAAAATTATTGTATAAGTAAAAGGTAAAAATTTAATTAAACCTCCCATTTTTCTTATATCCTGTTGATCAGCTAAACTATGAATTACACCACCAGCCGCAAGGAATAATAATGCTTTAAAAAAACTATGACCTAAGGTATGCAATAAAGCTACATTATATTGACTAAGTCCAATAGCTAATACCATATAACCTAATTGAGAAATTGTAGACATAGCAATAATTCGTTTTAGATCATTACTTACTAATCCTACACTAGCCCCAAAAAAAGCAGTTGTAGCACCAATTAAAGTAATAACTAATAAAGCAGTTGGACTAAATTCTAATATTGGAGAAGATCTTAAAAGTAAATAAATACCAGCAGTAACCAGAGTAGCCGCATGTAATAAAGCTGAAACAGGAGTAGGAGCTTCCATCGATCCAGGTAATCAACTATGTAATCCTAATTGAGAACTTTTAGCTGCAGCACCAGATAATAATAATAAAGCTATAATAGTAATAGCTGTTTCATTTATAAAAGGTGTTAATGAATATATACTAGAATAATTTAAAGAACCGAAAACTGAAAATAATGCAAAGAATGCAACACTTAGACCAAAATCACCTACTCTATTCATTGTTAATGCGAGTATCGCAGCTTTATTAGCTTGAATTCTAGTAAAATAAAAATTAATAAGAAGATATGAAACAATTCCAATACCCTCCCACAGAGATAAGTTTAATGTTTAATAATTAATAATTTTATTTGTAATTATAATACTATTTTATATAACATATCAGAAAACTATCAAAACAAGCGTTTTTTTCTATCAGAAAACTATCAAAAAACTTTAACTGTAACTTTAACTTTAACTAATAGTATAGGAGATATAAATTAAATATATATATATAAAAACTACAAATAAGTTTATTAAAAATTTAACGTCTCACTTAGTAGGGCTCTATCATTCTTAAAATTGTTATATAAATATTACACAAAAAAAGCCACAGCCGGGCTTTCTAAACGTTTTCTTAAAAAATATAATATAAAAAACTAAGAAAACACAAATAGCCTCTGAGCAAAATTCAAAATTTGCAGCTTATTATTTACATTCTTATTGATAGAGTTTTAAAAAAACCAACAAAAAACTTGTCCAAAGCTTTCCTTTAGGAGGGAGAAGAAAGTTTTCTAAACTAAACTAAATTAAACTAAACTAAACTAAACTAAACTCTTTTTGTGGAGTTTTAGAAAGCTAATAATAAATAGAAAAATAAAGAAAAATAATTAATTATTTTGTAAAGCTCCGATAAGAATGCTATTTCAATTCTAACTTTTTTAAAGCCAAGCGTTTTTTTGAAAGCTTTAGCCCAAGAAAAGTATGAAATAAAAAACCCATTAATTTAAACTAAAACTAAAACTAAAACTAAAACTATTTTGGGATATAAATCTTGTTTTTAACTTACTAGCCCTCCGTTTTCTTTTTTCCCCTGCATCCGTTTTAAAGCCTGACCAAGGCAGGAGAAAAGGTTTCCCCAAAGATTTGGGAGGGACGGTAGCTTTGGAAAGATAGATAACAAAAAATTCAAGAAAAAAGCGCTCAAGAAAGCTAAAGAAAGCTCAAGTAAAGAAAGCTCAAGTAAAGTAAAGTTTTTTTAATTTAAATTTGTCATAAGTCATAATAATAATAAAATCCAAGCATATAGTGGTTCGCGTTAATGAATAATATTAAAGGGCTGAGCCTAAAGTTTTTTGTTTTCAAAACCAACCAATAAACATTACAAAATAATTACCAGCAGAAACTAAAAATAACATGAAGAAAGTAAATAATGATAAATAAGAAAAAAATCTTTGATTATGTGGATCAGTCGCTAAATAATCTACACTATAAATATGAATTAATGTAGAACAATATAAAACCGCTAATGATAAAGAAACTGTTAATTGATCAAATAAAAATTCTCAAGATATAGACATAAATTCCGAATCTATTCAATTAAATAAATAAATTGTAACAGGACTACCACATATTCCAACTTCATAAAATGCAATTGTAATTAAAATAGAAGATAAAATTAAACACAAACAAGTTATTATATGAGCACCTGTAACACCTATTTTTCTACCTAAAAATCCTGAAGAAATAGAACCTAATAAAGGAAAAATTAAAATTGATAAATACATTATAAAACTAAGGAGTTGGAGTAATTAAAATATTCCCTCTTAATCTATAATAAGCTACTAAGATACTAAGTCCTACTACAGATTCTGCACCTGCAATAGCTATAATATAAACACTAAATGTTTGTCCAACGTTATCATCGAAACTAAATGAACTAATCAAAATTAATAAAGTAACAGCAAGTAGCATAATTTCTATTGATATAATCATTAGGATAATATTTTTTCTATTTATAATAAAACCTAAAATACCTATTAAAAAAAGAAGTAAAGATAGATTCATATTTATTTGTGCTTGAGTTTTTATACTTAGGTGGACGATTTATGAATGTTAATATTAAATATTAAATTAAATAATTATTAGAAAATAAAACTAAACTATTATGTTGTTAGAAAAAAACCCAAAAGATTTGCATTTCTTAAACTAAACTAAACTAAACTAAACTAAAAAATCCGGTCTTTTTTTAAGAGTTTTAAAAAACGGTTTCTCAAAACTTTAGAAAAAGCTTTATTGTTTATTTTTAAGAACACATTTATTTATATTTTTATTTTTATTTATATTTATATTTATTAACAAAAAACGATTGATTTCCACAACCACAAAAACAACAGATGATAAAATATTTTATTAAACTAAAATTGAAAAGTTTTTTTAAAAGATGTTTTTCCTAATTTATCCCTTACATTATTATTTATTATTTATGAATTATTCATTATTAATCATTCATTATTCATTATTCATTATTCATTATTCATTATTGCACCGATCTAAAGCTAAAGCAGACTAAAAAAGCTTTGTATAGGAGAAAACGCAAAAAACAACTTTCCTTTCGAAACCGTTTTTAAAAAAACTGAGTAAATTATTAAATTAGAAAACTAACAAAACTAAGTTTAAGAACAGCGTTTTTTTCTAAATTAGATTGTTTTAGTAAACCTTTCGAGCGCTTTTTAAAAAAACTGAGTAAAGAAAATGAGCTTTATTACAGAAATGAGCTTTATTCTATGGCTAAACCTTCTAAACGTTTTCTTCTAAAGATTTGGACATAAGCGTTTTTTTCTAAAGGCTAAAGGAGCGTTTTTTTCTAACAGATTGGAAATGGAAGAACACTTTTAGAAGCATTAGACGGGTGAGTTTTGTAAAGCTGCAGTTTTTTAATGTTAGAGTTTTGGTTTTTTAAGTTAATTAAAATTAAAGAGTAATTTACTAAATGATTATTATATTTAAATAATAGAGTTTTAGAAAATAAATTAACTACCAGTTCCTCCTCAGTAATAAACTACACAGAATAAAAATAATCAAACTACATCCACGAAATGTCAATATAAAATTGATAATTCAAGTCCTAAATGATGGCCACTAGTTAAATGATAGTTAGAAATTCTTATGTATTGAGTATAAATGAATATTGTTCCGATTAGAATGTGTCCGCCATGTAACTTTTTTTTTTAAAAATCTACTGGGGTTTTAAGGTTTAAGGGGGTTTTTTGTTTTGGGTTTTGTTTGCTTTTTTTTTGCTTTCGAAACCGTTTTTTTCTTTCCCTCCCAAGCGCTTTTTTGTTTTGGTTTATCAAAGCCGTGTTTTTTTTAACGGAGAAAACCTTTGGGACGGAGTTTTAGTTTTATAACAGCACCACCATTACCTTTTAGAATTAGAATTAGAAAAGATCATGAAGAATTAATGAAAATGGAATATATCATACAGAAAAGTTACAAAACTTGAAATGGTTTATATTATATAGTAGAAAACTGAGCTTTAAAAACCTACTTAAAAACAACAACAGATTTAAAAAACCAAAATTTCAAAACCAAAAAAAAACACTCTGGAAATGCTTTTCTAAAGTTTTGTTTTAGAAAACTAAGTTGAAAAAAAAAAACCAACTGTTAAAGTATATCATGGTTATAAGTTCGATAAAAAAACTCTAATGATATGTTTACAAAATATATTAAAAAACAATTAAAAAATATAGTAATATTAAAATTACTTTCAAGCTGAAGGCTTTTTTTAAAGAAAATAATAATGCGAATGCGAAAAAAAAATATCTATTGCTAAGTTTTATTAATGTTAAATAGCTTGGTTTTTATGGTAGAGTTTTTTTGAAAACGGCTTAAAAACAACAAACTATGAAGCTCTCTAAATAGAATACAAGTTTTTTTGTTAATGCTAATGAATCAGCTAAAATATCTATTGAACACGATGTTTTAGAAAATTTTATTATCGATGAAGATAATGGTACAGAATTTATAAAATATACTATTGAACCTTCTTAAATACTAAAAGAGTTTTTTTTCAATTTCAAGAAGAGTTTTTTTAGCTGAGAGAAAGATATAATACTTTGAAATCGAAAAGCAAGTTTTTTTAGATGGCGCTTTTTTGAAGAGAGCTTTTATTATGTTGTTAGATCTTTACCAAGCTTTTTTCAGCTATGATCACTTCATATGAGTTTTTTTAATTATAATAAATCCATTTTGAAATATTAGTGATAATACAAAACTTGTTATTATACCGACACAGATAGTTTATTAAATTTATTAAGTTTATTAAGTTTATTAATTAAATTAAAAAAGATATCCGAAAACAAAAAAACCCTTCGGCTTTCGAAAACAACAAAAACCAAAATAAATGTGTAGTAAAAAAACTGAGCTTTATTAGAAAGCCTTTGGAAAATTAAGTTTTTTATAGTTTTTTTGTGCAAATCTATTTTTTAGACAACTGTCCAAAACTGTCCGGATTTTCCCCATTAGAAAAAAACAACAATTTCGAAAGCTGGGTTAAAAGCTTGCTTGAAAAAGGGAAAGTTTTAGGGAAGTTTTAGAAAACGGTTTCGAATTATTATATTATAAAAAACCTAAATAATGTAAAAAACCAAAGCTTTACTGTCGATAGTTTTGTTTTCTAGCAGTTTTCTAGTAAAATATTTACTAATCTTAAGCTTAGCTTTAGAAAGTAAAAAAGTTACAGTTAAAGATGAAATGATCCTTCGCGAAATCTTTTTTTTGCTGTAATAGCTGTAGTAGCTGTAGTAGCTGTAGTAGCTGTAGTAGCTGTAGAATATAAAATGTGGAACCTTTTTTGGATTAGGATAAAGATATAATTTTATTTAATTTAATTTAATTTATTTGAATTTATTTTACTGAAATTCTAGTATATAGTTGATTTTTGTTTATTTTATTTTTGTTTATTTTATTTTATTTTTGTTTGTTTTTATATGTATTTTTGAAATTTTATGATGAGTTTTATTATTTAAGTATGAATTGAAATAATTTTAGTAGATTTAAAAAGAAAAAGGAATTTATATTTAAACTAAGAAAACTAAGAAAACTAAGAAAACTGTTTTTATAATTATAATTAGAATAGAATCATCAACGTTTTTTTTGCTTTGCTTTAGAAAACTGTAGTTTATTTTACGTAAATTCGCTGAGGAATATTTATATTAGGCTGAAAGAAATCTTTTTATCTTACAAGAAAACAAAACTTAGTACATAATAGTTAATAATTCCTGCGTGTTAATTTAATATACATTATTTAATATTAGAAAACTTGGGCGAAATCTTTTTTTTGCGAAATGCTTTTTGTTTGTGTTTTTTAAATGAAATGCTTTTTTTATAATATTTTTCATATGTTAAATTAAATTTTATAAATTGTTCACGCATATAGTAAAATAGTTTATTATATACTTCTATAAATATAAAGATAAATATAAATATAAATTAAAATATAAATATAAATATAAATATAAATATAATTTATAAATAATTGGAAATGCTTTTTTTCTATTCTATTAACCAAATATAAATATAAATATAAATATAAATATAAATATAAATATAAATATAAATATAAATATACTGTGGTTGTTTTTTTGAATGTTGATTAGAAAACTTTAGTTTTGTTGTTTTTTAAAAAGCTTTCTTGCATATTAGGTTATAAAAATAATTAATAAATAATAAATAATAAATTATAAATAATAAATAATAATTAAGAAGTATATATTTAAGGCCTATTAAAAAGTTAGTTTTTTTTGTTTTTTTGACCAGTTGAAGCAAAAAATGCAGAACCGAATACTGAATCTGCAAAAGTGAAACTAGCTTGATTATATTCAATATATTGGAAATAAGTAAACACTAAAGCTAAAACTATTGTAATAAATAGTCCAATTAGTACTCCTTTTCTGTTATTTGCAATTAGTGCATGGTGTGCGAAAGTAATAAATCCTCCACTTGAAAGTAATATTAAAGTATTTAAAAAAGGTAGTGCGAATGCATCTAACGCTGTTATTCCTACTGGTGGTCAACAACTTCCGATTTCTACACATGGTGATAAACTAGCATGTAAATAAGCTCAGAATACACTTAAGAATGCCATAACTTCACTTAAAATAAATAAGTTGAAACCTTGTGCTATACCAATTCTTACTTTTTTAGTATGATTTCCGCTAAAAGAAGCTTCAACGACTACATCTTTTCACCAATATGCGGCACCAATAATAGTTAATAATAAAGCTGCTTTAAATAACAGAAAACCAGTAGAATAACCGTGGAAATATTGTACAGTACCTATTACTAATGCAAATAATGAAGAACTAACCATCAATGGTCAAATAGATCTATCTACTAAATGAGATGGAAAAAATTGAAAATTTAATCTTGATAATTTGAAATTAAATGTTGTTAGATTTTTTGTCATGTTTTAAAAGTTGTTTGTTTAATAGTTTATGTTATTAAAAGATAGTTAAGAAAGCTTTTTAAAAAAACTCAATCTTTTTTTATTCACACCAAATATTTTAAGAAATTGAATATTGGATATTACCTAAATCGATCAAATCTAATTATTACTATTTACTATTGTTATATATATTAAACTTTAACATAACAGTTTGACGAAAAAAGTTTTTTTAGACGGATAATTCATTATACTTAATATCAGTAATTATAACTATATAATGATTATTATATTACTAATAAAAATTGTTTTTTTAAATAAATTGGTATCTTTATTATTTTAATTATATTCAATTAAGTAAAACTATAGTAGCTTTACCTTTGGTTGCATAGTAATAGAATGTCTGATATCCTACACTTATAGAACTAACTGATATTTTATATAGCTTTCTAACTGAATATTTTCCGTTTTTTGGAGAGTGATTTTTTGTTTTAAAAAAAGATTTCGAAAGCCGGGCTAAACCTTCTAAACGTTTTCTTCTGAAGATTTAGAAAACTTTGTGTTTTTTAAAAATACATTTTCAAAAGTTTACATAAAAAATAAAAAAAAAAATAAACAATAAAAAAACCATAAAAAAACATAACAGTTGACGAAAACAAAAAAAAGCTCTCTAGAAGTATAAAAGCTTATAAAAATACTATTACTATTTCTATAATTATTACTATTACTATTACTATTATTAATAAAATAATATGATTATAAAAACTTATACCTAAACATATGGTAAAAAACAAAGCTTTCCAACTTATAGTAAATATAAAATAGTTAAAAAACAAATAGTTTTCCATACTATACCATAAAAAAGCTTTTCTAAACCTAAACTAAATTATTATTTTCTTTACCTATTATAAAAAATGCAAAAACCTCCGTTTTCTAAAAAAGCTTTCTTGTGTAGTTTTGTATAATTCGTTAGGCTTATAATTATTATAATTATTATAAAAAGTTTAAAGTTAAATGTTAAAAAAATTTAGAATTTGGAAAGCTCTCTAATAAGTAATAACTAATAACTAATAACTAATAACTAATAACTAATAACTAATAACTAATAACTAATAACTAATAACTAATAAC
>Ga0137418_10000991_pt1 | contig 26018 bp, 27 predicted proteins | sample CZODoug3_1_2_16f_FD_122242 | JGI IMG/M metagenome (GOLD analysis project Ga0137418, IMG submission 122242) | Vadose zone soil fungal communities from Angelo Coast Range Reserve, California, USA - CZODoug3_1_2_16fungal (Hybrid Assembly) | ecosystem: Environmental > Terrestrial > Soil > Vadose...
AGCGTTTGCGCGGAGATCATGCTCAAACAAAAAGATAGAGCGGATGACGATTCGAAGAAAAGTCATCCCGCTCTAGCGCAGGATCCGCCGCTTACCGGCCTGTCAATTGGCCTTGCGATAGCAGGCGGTTTGGCCTTGCGCGGGATGAACCGGGACCGAGGATTCCGGAAATTGATTTGGATCGAACGCCAATGGTGCGGTCAGGCCGACAAATTCGGCCTGATTGACTGCCGATGACCATTCCAGATAACCAGCGACCGCGACCCCGAGCGCAAGCAAAGCCAGAATCTGGACGAGCAGCATTCCAGCGAATCCTCGTCCTCGCTGATGGGTGTCATGGCTGCTTTGGCGCTGGCTGTTGAACGCTGTCATCGATGCCTCCCGAATCCGGGCTCGCACCCTCTTAAATCAACTCGCGACGTTCAAATGTGAACTGGTTCACTTCTTAAGCCGACGGGATGCGGTACAGTGGTGCTCCAGACATTTCCCCCGTCTGGACCATCGTGGCAAAGCCGTCAGGCGATCATATTCCGCCTGGCGGCTTTGCTGCAGCTGACGGCACCCCGCCGTTTTGGCATGGGACGGGCAAACCTCCATCCAAAGCAAGCGCCCAATCCAAGGGTAAGCCACTGGGCGCACGACGTATTTTCTGGCCTCTTTCGGTCCGGATGACCCCAAATGGGTGCCGCGCAATGACCCTCGCCCCCGCCCTGAATCAGATGGTTCCACCTCCTGTTGATAACCCGCCGCCCCGTTTGCAGGTGGCGTGACAGCTGCCTGCGACGTGTTATCGACGGCACAGATGCCTTGCTCGTAACGGAAAGAACATCATGCGGATTACCCTGGTCGGATCCCGCCATTTCGGCGTGACGACATTCAATACGCTGCGCCAGCACGGCGTCGACATCGTCAGGGTGGTCGTGGCCGACCCCGAAGACCGGCTTGCCACCGCGGCCCGAGCCGCCGGGATCGAGGTCACCGTACAGGCCGATCCCAGGCTGGTGGTGGCCCGGGAAATCGCAGAGGATACCGACCTGATCGTCACCGCGCACAGCCACGCCCGCATCGCCAGGGAGGCGCTGGCCACGGCAAAGCTCGGTGGCATCGGCTATCATCCCTCGCTGCTGCCGCGGCACCGGGGCATCGCAGCGGTCGAATGGACCATCCGGGAAGGCGATCCGATCGCCGGCGGCACCGTCTACCATCTGGCCGACCGCATGGATGCCGGCGCCATCGCCGCCCAGGAGTGGGTTTTCGTCAAAAAGGGCGAAACCGCCCGGGAATTGTGGGAACGCGCTCTGGCGCCGCTCGGCCAGAAGCTGCTCGGTGAAGTCATCGACTACGCCAAAACCCACAAAACCTTGCCGGCGACGCCTCAGGACGAGCAATTTGCGACCTTGGCCCCGAAGCTTTCTGAGTAACTTGATACCAATCGCTGCGATTCGGCCTTGAAAGCCCCCGTTTTTGGCGCGATCTGGACAGATTTCTGTTCCCCATCCCGCCGGAACCAAATTTAACTTCAAATGTTTGATACCCAGGGAACTTTCCGCGCTACTGCGACGCAGCAAATTTTGGACACATTGTCCCTGATAAGTCGCGTCATCACACCAAATCGGGGAAATGATTCATGCGCCACAATCGCATTACGATATTTTCTGCTTTGTTTCTTACCTCTGCCGCAGTTGCCCTTACCGCCGCTCCCGCGGCCGCCCAGACGCCCTATGACGGGCTTTGGAATGTCACCATTGTGACCAAGGCAGGTGCGTGCGAACCCTCCACACGCTCGACGCTCACGGTCGCCGACGGCAAAGTCTCGGCGCCCGGCGCCGACGTCACCGGCAGTATCGGACGGGAGGGAATGGTTCGGGTCTCGATCGGTGGTGCATTTGCGAATGGCCAACTTAGCGGCAACGCCGGATCGGGAAGATGGAACGGCGCATCCGCGGGTATGCCGTGCAGCGGCCGATGGGAAGCCTCACGCCAATAAGCCAAGCGGGGCCGAACCGTGGAAACCTTCGCGGTCATAAGACGACTGATCGTCGCAGCCTTTACGTTGTTGGTGGCATCCATATCCGGCTGCCCCAGCTACGCCCAATCGGGGGCGTTTACCGGCATCGCCGGCAACTGGTCCGGCGGAGGTACCGTCACCCTCGATGACGGATCGACCGAGCGCATCCGATGTCGCGCCACCTATGCTGTGGGCGCTGGCGGGAACGGCCTTAATCAGAGGCTCCTCTGCGCCAGCGACAGCTACAAATTCGATCTCAGCAGCAATGTGATCGCCGAGGGAGGATCGCTTTCCGGCACCTGGGCCGAAAGCAGCCGGGGCGTCAGCGGAACCCTTCAGGGACGCGGCAGCAGCGGCAATTTTCAGGTCGTCGCGAGCGCGGCCGGATTTAACGCCAATATCTCCCTGACCACGCGCGGCAACAGGCAGTCCGTCGTCATCAGAGCCGAGAGCCAATTCAGGGGCGCCTCGATTGCACTTTCGCGCCGTTAACGTGTTTCGCCGCGTCGGCGAACTCCTTTTGGCATGGCGAGCTGGGCGGCGGTCTGTTTCATGGTCTTGGCGATCAACAGCGCCTGTTCGGCGGTGAGCGCGAAATCCTGAATGCCCTTATGCGTGGTCAACGAAAGCACCATGATATCCGACTCGTCCTCGGGCCAGCCGGTGGCGAAAGCCGTTACAAAATCCGCTGATGTGGATCGGTTGGTCATCTGGACACTTCCTATGTCGTCGGTACGAACGCGGTAACTTCAATCTCGACCTTGGCTCTGACATCGACGAGACCTTCGATATAGAGCAGCGTCGAGGGCGGGAAATTTCTTCCCAGCGTCTCGCGCCAGGCCGCGCCGATACCGGCGCCGGCGGCTTCATATTCGCTGCGGCTGGTCAAATACCAGGTCAGGCGGACGATGTGCTCGGGCCCGGCCCCGGCTTCACCGAGCAGCTTGATGATCCTTCGCAGCGCGACGCCGACCTGTCCGGCCAGATCAGGTTGATACTCGCCCTTCTCGTCGCCTCCGGTCTGGCCGGCCAGGACGATCCATCGGCCGGGGCCATCGACCGCGACGCCGTGCGAAAAGCCGCGTGGCTTCGACCATTCGGCCGGTTGCAAGGTAAGCATGAACGGGTTCTCCAGGGGAACGGTTACTGGCCGATCCCTTAGCACCGATTGGGCCGACGCTCCCACATCGAAATTGAAGTGCCCGCAGCGCTGCCTCGGCATATTTGCGCGTTGCAAATCCGCACGAGGTCGCCGATACCGGCGAAGAGGTCGCCGATACCGGCGAAATCGTGACGATACCAGCCTGCCCTCCTCAACCTCCCGCGCCAGCACTTGCGCGGCCTGTCTGGCACTCCCGCTGATGGACCGAACACCTTCCAAACCGAGGGCCGCGCTGTGGATGGCAGGCTGGCTGGCGTTGATGCTGGTCATGGCGATCGCCGGCCGCGAGACCACGCACGAGTTGAACGTGTTTCAGATCATGGAGGTGCGCTCGATCCTCAGCCTCTTCATTCTGTATCCGCTGATCCGCGTCAACGGCGGCTTCGCGGCGATGAAGACGTCGCGGCCGCTGCAGCATGTCGGGCGCAATCTCATTCACTATGCCGCACAGCTCTGCTGGTTCTTCGCGCTCACGCTGATTCCGCTCGCCCAGGTGGTGTCGATCGAGTTCACCATGCCGATCTGGACCGCGATCCTGGCCGCGAGTTTTCTTGGCGAGCGCATGACGGTCTGGAAGATTACGGCGATCGTGCTCGGTGTGGTCGGCGTCCTCGTGATCGTTCGGCCGGTGGCCGGCGAAATCAATCCCGGTCAGTTGATCGCGCTTGGCGCAGCCGTCGGCTTCGGCATTTCCATCGCCATGATGAAGTCCCTGACCCGCACCGAGAGCACGCTGGCCATTATTTTCTGGATGCTGGTGATCCAGTCCGCAGTCGGATTTTTTCCCGCGCTCTACGTCTGGATGTCGCCTTCGGCGTATGCGTTCGGCTGGATCGTCGTGATCGCATTCTGCGGCACGTTCTCGCACTACTGCATGGCGCGCGCGATGCTGTACGCCGATGCGACCGTGGTGCTGCCGATGGATTTCCTGCGGGTTCCGCTGACGGCCGCCGCTGGCTGGTTGATCTATTCGGAGCGGCTTGACATGTTCACGGTGCTCGGCGCGGCGCTGATCCTCACCGGCAATCTCTTGAATCTGAGAGCGGCCGATCCCGTTCCCGCCCGCATCGGCGCTTGATCGGTCCGCCAAGACCTTTGCCGAGACCCTCGCGACGTCGGCTTGATCCTCCGCGGTCTCTGGGGAGCCGGCCCCAGATCGTGATCAAGGTCACGCAGCATCGCGCTCGACCGAACACCGTGATCGATCGGCGACGGTCGCCAAAATTCGGGCAACGGCCTCATTTTTTCCTGGCACGAAGTGTGGTTTTTCCGTGTAGTCTGTTACCACGCGTTGCCGGCAAAGATGCACGATTCCATCGGGGTATTTCAGATGCGCCATCTCACCGTCCTTGTTTCGCTGATTTGCATGTTGTTCACCGCGGACGCGGCCAAGGCCGACCGTCGGGTTGCCTTTGTCGTCGGCAATGGCACATACAAAAATGTTTCGCCGCTTCCCAATCCTCCGATCGATGCCAAGTCGATGGCGGCGGTCCTTCGCAATGTGGGCTTCGAGGTTGTCGAGGGCACCAATCTCACCCGCGACAAGATGACCGAACGGCTGCTCGAATTCGGCAAGAAGGCGCAGGGCGCCGACGTCGCGGTGTTCTTCTATGCCGGCCACGGCATCGCCATCAACGGCACCAACTATCTGTTGCCGATCGATGCCGACATCAGATCGGAAATGGATGTCAAGCTCGGCGCCGCGATCAATATCGATCTCACGCTCGACCAGACCATGAGCGATGCCAAGGTCAAGCTGGTGTTCCTCGACGCCTGCCGTGACAATCCCTTCGCCGCCAAGATCAAGTCCAATTCCGCCACCCGCAGCGTGTCGGTTCAGTCGGGCCTTGCGGAAATGAAGTCCGGCGAAGGCACGCTGATCGCATTCGCGACCGGTCCCGGGCAGACGGCCCTCGACGGTCAGGAAGGCACCAACAGTCCGTTCACGCGCGCGCTGATGGCCAATATTGCCACCCCCGGGGTTGAGATCCAGCAGGCGATGACCAAGGTCCGCGCGCAGGTCAACGAGGAGACCAACAAGGGCCAGCTGCCCTGGGGACATACCAACCTCATCGGTTCGGTCTATCTGAACCCGGTTGCGGCGCCTGCCGCCAATGCCGCCGCGCCGGCCTCTCCCAGTCCGGCGGTCGTTGGTTCGATTTCCGGCGGTTCGGACGTCGAGCTCGAGTTTTGGCGCTCGATCAAGGAATCGAACAAGCCGGAAGAGCTCAATGCGTACCTGACCAACTATCCGAACGGCCAGTTCAAGTCGCTGGCGCTGGCCCGGATCGCTTCGCTGGAGAGCGCGCCCGCGACCCGTACCCTGTCCCCCGGCATCGATCCCGCGACACTCACGGAGGCGGCAAACCAGACCACGGAAGACCAGATCGGCCTCGACAAGGTTAAACGCCGCGACGTGCAGCGCCGGCTGACCGGGCTTGGTTTCGATACCAAACTCACCGGCGTGTTCGATGACCCGACGCGCGCTGTGATCACGCGCTGGCAAGCCGCGCGCGGCTATCCCCAGAGCGGTTTCCTCAACAAGCTGCAGCATAAGGCGTTGCTGACGGAAATCGTCGCGGTCGCGCCTCCAACCGCCGCACGCGAGGCGCCGGCAGAAAGGCCGGCCCGTCCTGCACGTGCCAGCGCCGGCAATGCCGCTGCTCCCCCTCAGCGTGGTCCGGACCCCGGTGGTGCTGCCTTTGTCGGCGGCCTGATGGGTGGCGTGGTGGGCGGCATGCTTCGGCGCTAACCGTCACGTCACTGACCAAAAGTTCGACCAGGGTCCCGTTTCGATAGAATCGAAACGGGACCCTGGATTCTTGATCTGACGCGTTTTCTTGACGCGAACCGGTCTCCACCCCGGATCAAGTCCGGGGCAGGCTTTCGCTTGAAAGCGCTCTAGCAAAAAGCCCGGGTTCACCCCGGGCTTTTTTGCGCGCATCCCGATCCAATTCGCACATCGCGATCTATCTGGTGCACTCGGCGTGCCCCTCGGTCAGTTTCACCATCTTGTTGCCGCCGGAGGTCAACAGACACATTTGCACCTCCTTGCCGGCCGGGACCGGCTTGGCGCAGGTGATCTGCGGGTTGTTGTCGTATTTGGTGGTTGAGAATTTGCAGGTGACGATGCAGGAGGCGTCGCTGGGCAGCGAATTCGTCATCATGATGCTGGCCAAATCCTCGCCCGGCAAGATGATGCAATTGAACGGCACCGATTCCGCCAGCGCCGGCGTCGATAGCAGGCCTGACATCACGAGGCCAAGGCCGACCAGCAACCCAATGAACAGAACGAGCTGGAGCTCGACAGTGCGCGAATGCATCGATACCGCCGAGGCTATTTGCCGGCCGCTTTTCTCAGCGCCTCGTTGATCCGCTCCTGCCAGCCGGGCCCGCCTTCCTGGAAGTGCTCGAGAACGTCCTGGTCGATCCGCAGCGAAACCAGTTCCTTTACGCTCGGAAGCGCGGTCTTCTTCGGCGGCAGTTCCGGAACCTTGGTCGTTGTCTGCTTGAACGCGGCTTCGGCTTCGGTGCGCGCATCGTTAAGCGTACGCGGGCGTCGTGGTGGCTGAGACATCAGTGTCCTTTCTCTCGTGAAGCGCCGCTTGCGGTTAAATCAAATACCCTCGAACAGCACCGTCGACAGATAGCGCTCCGAGAACGACGGCACGATCGCGAGAATAGTCTTGCCCGCGCTTTCCGGACGTTTGCCGATCTCAAGCGCGGCTGCGATCGCCGCACCCGAGGAAATGCCGCCCGGAATGCCCTCGTTGCGGGCCAGCGCGCGCGCGGTTTCGATCGCGGTGGCGCTGTTGACCTTGACGATCTCGTCGATCACCGAGCGGTCCAGGATCTCCGGGATGAAACCAGCGCCGATGCCCTGGATCTTGTGCGGCGAGTGCTGCCCGCCGGAAAGCACCGGACTTTCCTCAGGCTCGACGGCGACGATCCGCAGCGAGGGCTTGCGCGGCTTCAACACCTGCCCGACGCCGGTGATGGTGCCGCCGGTGCCGACCCCGGCCACGAAGAAATCGATGTTGCCGCCGGTATCGTTCCAGATTTCCTCCGCGGTGGTGCGGCGGTGAATTTCGGGATTGGCAAGGTTCTTGAACTGCTGCGGCATCACGGCGTTGGGCGTCGTGCGCACCAGCTCTTCCGCGGTCGCGATCGAGCCCTTCATGCCCTGCGCAGCCGGCGTCAGAACGATTTCAGCGCCGAGGAACGCCAACATCTTGCGCCGCTCGATCGACATCGATTCCGGCATCACCAGCTTCAGCCGATAGCCGCGGGAGGCGGCGACGAAAGCCAGCGCGATGCCGGTGTTTCCCGATGTCGGCTCGATCAGCACGGTATCGGCGTGGATCACGCCCGCCTTTTCCATCGCAATGATCATCGCCGCACCGATGCGGTCCTTCACGCTCGCGGCGGGGTTAAAATATTCCAGCTTGGCGAGAATGGTCGCGTGCACCCCGTGCTGCTGCGGCAATCTGCGCAAACGGACAATCGGGGTATCGCCGATCGCATCGACGATACTATCGAAAACCCGGCCACGGCCGGGACGGTGCACTGCACTCGCGGCTGACGACGCATTCATAACGAAACTCCCGTCACGCAATGTATGTGTATTTGAAGCCTCTTGTCCCATTAGGGGCAGCTGGCCTCGTGGTGCAAGTCAGAATCCGCCGCGGCGAAAACTCGCTGCATTGCAAAACATTAATGCGACCAAATAACGTAAAACAAACGCATTTGTGTTGCCACATCGTCAAAGAAATCAGAGTATGTAGAACTTAAGTTCAGTTCGCACCGAGAGGTCACGATGGCAGCAATTGCTGAAGTCCTGTCGACCGATACGCGTCACCCCGACCCGCGCGGATGCGATTTGCCGACCTGCCCGGTTTGCGCAGACTCCATGGTGGCTGCGGAAGCTTCCGCTTATCTTTCCGATAACCTCATCAGCTATCTCTGGACCTGCGATACCTGCGGTTACGGCTTCGTGACCAAGCACGCGCTCAAGCGGTTTGCCTGCAACTGACTTTGCGGCGGCATCCAGAGCGTTTTCTAGCGAAGTGGAAATCGGTTCGCGTCATCTAGAACCCCGTTTCGACTCTATCGAAACGAGACTCTAGAGCATGATCCGGAAAAGTGGGAACCGGTTTTCCGAAAAGATCTTGCTCAAACAAAAAGCTAGAGCGGGATGACGATTCGAAGAAAAGTCATCCCGCTCTAGCGCGGCGCGATGTCACCCTTCGCCCAGTCGGCGCGTGTGCGGTCGCGAAAGCTTGCGAAAGCTCCCTGTGCAATCGCGTCCCGCATGCCCTGCATCAGGTGCTGGTAATACGCGATATTGATTTCCGACAGCAGCATCGCCCCCAGCGTCTCGCCCGACTTGACCAGATGATGCAGATAGGCGCGCGCGCAGGTGCGGGCGGAAGGCCATGGGCTTTCCTCGTCGAGCGGCCGTGGGTCGTCGGCGTGGCGGGCGTTGCGCAGGTTGACCTGACCGAACCGCGTGTACGCCACGCCGTGACGTCCATTGCGCGTCGGCATCACGCAATCGAACATGTCGATGCCGCGCGCCACCGCCTCAAGCAGATCTTCGGGCGTGCCGACGCCCATTAAGTACCTCGGGCGATCCTGCGGCAGCATGGGTGCGACCTCCTCGATCATCGCCAGCATCACCGATTGCGGTTCGCCGACCGCGAGGCCGCCGATCGCATAGCCGTGAAAACCGGTATCGACCATGCCGCGCGCGCTGGCGCGGCGCAGCTCCGCTACGTCACCGCCTTGAGCAATGCCAAACAGCATGTGTCCCGGAGGTGCGGTTTCGAACGCACGCTTGCTGCGCTCGCCCCAGCGCAACGACAGCTGCATCGCACGCTCGATGTCGCCGCGCTCCGCCGGCAGCCGCACGCATTCGTCGAGTTGCATGGCGATGTCGGAGCCGAGCAGAAGCTGCACCTCGATCGCGCGCTCAGGCGACAGCTCAAGGCTGGCGCCGTCAATATGGGAGCGAAAGGTCACCGCGCTTTCGCTGACCTTGCGCAACTGCGCCAGCGACATCACCTGGAAGCCGCCGGAATCGGTCAGCATCGGGCCGTTCCAGCCGGTGAAGGTCTGCAGGCCCCCGAGCGCGGCAATGCGCTCGGCGCCCGGCCGCAGCATCAAATGGTAGGTATTGCCGAGCACGATATCGGTGCCGGCGTCGCGTACCTCGCGCCAATGCATGCCCTTCATGGCGCCCGCGGTGCCGACCGGCATGAAGGCTGGGGTACGCACCACACCATGCGGCGTCGTCAGCCGGCCGGTGCGCGCCGGGCCGTCGGCCGCGACAAGATCAAAGTGATTGGGAAGGCTCATGCGTTAGCTTATTGCGTAACAACGGCGTCCCGTTCAACCTCGTTGAGGGCGATTTTTGGTTCGAAACCCGTTGACGCCGATCGAAATCTCCCGCATAAGCCCGCGCCATGATCACGACCACCAAACGCACCACCAAAACCGCAAAGCCCTCTGGGGCCTCGGGAGGCGTGCGCGCGTAGTTGGACGATCGCATCATCTGAACCGAAGCCCCGCCTGAAAAGGTCTGGGGCTTTTTTATTGCCTGATGGAGACTTCCCGTGAAGAGCAATCCCGTTGTTGCCATTGCCGGCGTGACCGGCGCTGTCGGTGCCGAATTCATCGCCACCATGGACAAGCGCGGCTTTCGTGTCGGCAAGCTCAAAGCGCTGGCGAGCGCGCGGTCGGCAGGCAAGACGATCGACTTCCGCGGCCAAAAAGTCATGATCGAAGAGCTTGACGAGAGCTCATTCGAAGGCGTCGATATCGCGCTGTTCTCGGCAGGCGGCGGCATTTCCAGGAAGTTTGCGCCCATCGCGGTAAAGGCCGGCGCCGTGGTTGTCGATAATTCGTCCGCCTTCCGCATGGATCCGAATGTGCCGCTGGTGATCCCCGAGATCAACGCCAACCGCATCGGCGATCACAAGGGCATTATCGCGGTTCCGAACTGCGCCGCGATCACCGTGCTGGTGCCGTTATGGCCAATCCACCGGCGTAACCGCGTCAAGCGCGTGATCCTGTCGACCTATCAGGCGGCCAGCGGTGCCGGCGCGGCGGCAATGCAGGAACTGGTGGAGTCGACGCGAGCCTGCCTCAATGGGCAGGCCTTTCAGCCCAAGGCGATGCCGCATCCTTACGCCTTCAATCTGTTCAACCACAATACCGCGATCGATCCGGCGACTGGCTATAACGATGAAGAAACCAAGGTCATCAGGGAGACCCGGAAGATCTTCGAAGATGACAGCATTGCCGTCGGCGTGACCTGTGTACGCGTGCCGGTGCTGCGGGCGCATTGCGCGGCGATTACCTTCGAATGCGAAAACCCGATCACGGAGGAGGAGGTGCGCGCAATCCTGTCGGATGCGCCGGGCGTGAAGATCGTGGACGATCGGGTCGGGAATTACTTTCCGATGCCGATCGATGCGTCGGGCCAGGATGACGTCCTGGTCGGCCGCATTCGCCAAGATCTCAGCGATCCCTCCGGCCATTCGATCTCGATATTCGCAGCGGCGGACCAGCTTCTGAAAGGCGCGGCGCTGAACGCAATTCAGATCGCGGAATTGCTGCCTTAGGTGGGCAAAGCGAAGCGTGCCCACCATCAAGATCGCGATTTGGATAGATGGTGGGCACGGCGCAGATGCGCCTTTGCCCACCCGCTTCTACGTTCAATCGCGAGCGCGAAACAGCAAGCAAGCATCGCCATAGGAATAGAACCGGTAGCCGCTACCGATCGCGTGGCTATAGGCCCGCTTCATGGTGTCGAGACCGCTGAACGCCGACACCAGCATGAACAGCGTCGAACGCGGCAGGTGAAAATTGGTCAGGAGAATATCGACCGCGCGAAAACGATAACCCGGCGTGATGAAGATCGCGGTCTCTCCCGCGAATGGCTGGATCGTGCCGTCTTCCGCGGTGGCGCTCTCCAGCAACCGCAGCGAGGTGGTCCCGACGGCGACGATGCGGCCGCCATTGGCTCTTGCCGCATTCAGCGCGTCGGCGCTGTCGCGGGAAATGGTGCCCCATTCGGCATGCATCTTGTGTCCGCTGGTGTCTTCCACCTTGACCGGCAGGAAGGTCCCTGCCCCGACATGCAGCGTTATCAGGTGAATCTCGACACCGCGTTCGCGCAACGCGGCCTGCAACGCGGGCGTGAAATGCAAACCCGCTGTCGGGGCTGCGACCGCGCCCTCGTTGGCCGCGAACATGGTCTGGTAGTCCGCGGCGTCGCGTTCATCGGCGGCGCGCTTGGAGGCGATGTAAGGCGGCAGCGGTGGACTGCCGAGATCGGCGATCGCAGAATCGAGCGCGGGGCCATGAAATGAAAACGACAGCGTGACTTCGCCATCGTCGCCCTTGTGCTCGACCTGCGCGTCGAGATGCCCGAGCAGGCATACCTTGCCCTCGTTGCCGAAGCGAACCACGTCGCCTGGCGACAATTTTTTGGCGGGTCTGACCAATGCCTGCCAGCGCGAACCATCGAGGCGTTTTATCAATGTCGCCTCGATCTTGGGTTCAGTTTCCCGGCCGATGCGGCGGCCTTTCAATTGGGCTGAAATCACCCTGGTGTCGTTGACCACGAGCTGGTCGCCGGGCTCGAGCCAGCGCGGAAGGTCGGTAACGATGCCGTCGCGCAAAACGCCGTCGGACGGCACGATCAGCATCCGCGCGCTATCGCGCGGATTTGCCGGGCGCAACGCGATGCTGGCGGCAGGAAGCTCGAAATCGAAGAGGTCGGTGCGCATACTTGTCCGAGGCTTGATCATGCGCGCGACGCGCACAAGCGCGTCGCGCAAGAGGCGGTCGGTGTAACACACGGCACCGTCATTGCGACCCTCAAACGGAGAAGGTACGGCCTTCTATGCGGCGAGTCCGGTAAATTGAGTTTTCGCGATCGGTCGCAGCCGATCGCGCAGCCAGGTGATCTCGGGATGAGAGCTGCGGCCGGTGCTCCAGATCATCGCATGCGGAAGCGGCGCGATCGGAAACGGAACCTCTCGGCTGTCCAGCCGATAAGGGCCCAGCGTCTCGGCCATTGCGATCGATGGCAGCGTGGTCAGCAAGTCTGAGCCAGCCAGAATAGGCGCGATGGCAGAAAAATGCGGTACCCAGCCGGCGATGCTCCGCTCCAGCCCGGCCGCGGCCGCCGCGAGATTCACCGGGCTCGTCAGACTGTCGCCGACACGCACGGCCAGATGCGGCCATTGCGACCAGCTCTTGCGCCCCCATTTGGAAAACGCCGGATGTCCCTCGCGGCCGAAGCATCGCCATTTCAGCGCGCCGATCGCTTCGCTGCTGACGCCCTCAGGCAGGCGAAGTTGCGCCGGCACAATCGCGATGTCGACCTGCCCCTCCGCCACGTCAGGCAGTGTCGGCTCTCGCGGCGCGGTCCACTCGACGGAAACGCCGGGTGCTTCGGTGCGCAGGCGTTCGAGCAAGTTTGCAAACAGGGTCAGCATGAAATCGGGAGCCGCTAACCTGAAAACCAGCTGCGAGGATGCCGGATCGAAAACATGCCGGGGCGAAAGAACGCGCTCGATCCCTCGCAGCATCGGCCGGGCCTGCTCGACCAGATCGAGCGCGAAAGCCGTCGGCTGCATCCGCACCCCGGACTTGATCAACAGCGGATCGCCCAACTGGCTGCGCAATCGCGACAGCGAGTGGCTGACAGCCGATTGGGTCCGTCCGAGCCGGTCTGCCGCCCGGCTCACGCTGCGTTCGTTCATCAAAACCTCAAACACCACCAGGAGGTTGAGGTCGAAGCGACGTAAATCGATTTTGTTCATGATCGACCACGATTATTCATTGGATCGATTATCAAAGGAGGTTCATAGCACCGGCGCGCCTTCAATCAAGTCACCGGGAGCCACCATGAAACGAATTTTCGTCGCGTGCGCCGCAGTCGCGGCCATGGGTTTGCTGGCATCTTCCGCTTGGGCGGAACTCAGCGCCGAGGCAGCGCGCACCAGCGTCGCGCCATTCTACAAGGCCCTCAATGCTGAATTCGCAAACGACAGCCCCGAACTCATCAGGCAGGCGACTGCGCCACAGTGGGTGTCCTGTCGGGGCAACGACATCTGTAACACCCGCGATGAAGTCATCGCCGGGATCGGACAACGGCTCAAATCCGTTCCGGACCTGAAATGGGAAATCAAGGAGATCCTGGTCTCGGGCAACCAGGTCACGGTGCGCGGCGAAGCCACCGGCACACCGGCGAGCGAATTCATGGGCGCGCCGCATAGCGGCAAGTCGTTCAAGCTGATGTCGATCGACGTTCACACGCTCGAAGGCGGCAAGATGGTCCGCTCCTACCATATCGAGGATTGGCTGGGCGCCGTCCGTCAGCTCTCGGCGAAGTGAGCCGCCCACTTCTTGAAAACGCAAAGGCTCTTGCGCATGGCGCGGATCGAAGTCGAAGAAGTCGGTGCGCATGGTCAGATCGTCATTGCCGGACTTGATCCGGCAATCCATCCACTCCGCTAGATGGATACCCGGGTCAAGCCCGGGTATGACGATCTTATCTCAAGCCGCGTCGTCGAGCGCCATGCGGGCCTTTACAATCTTGTCGGGGTTCTGCACCGGTTCGCCGCGCTTGATCTTGTCGACGTTCTCCATGCCGGACGTCACCTTGCCCCAGACCGTGTACTGGTTGTTGAGGAACGATGCATCGTCGAAGCAGATGAAGAACTGGCTGTCGCCGGAATCCGGGCTGCTGGCGCGCGCCATCGAGGTGGTGCCGCGGACATGCGGTTCCTTGTTGAACTCGGCCTTGAGTTTCTTGCCGGAGCCGCCGGTGCCGGTTCCCTCCGGGCATCCTGTCTGGGCCATGAAACCTTCGATCACGCGGTGGAACACGATGCCGTCGTAAAATCCCTCGCGCACCAGTTGCTTGATCCGGGCGACGTGACCGGGCGCGAGATCGGGCCGCATTTCGATCGTGACCGGCCCCTGGGTGGTTTCGAGGATCAAAGTATTTTCGGTGTCAGCCATGCTCTCTTCTCTATGGGTTGGGGTGGTAGTTTCCGATTGCGAAACTGAACAGCGAACGGCCGGCCGGCAACGGCGCCGGCCATTGATTCGGTAAATGGCATCGGCGTGCAGCGTTGCAACGTCTCCATCACGGCGATGCGGTACTCGACCCGGTCATTTTCGGTAGCCTGTTCCGATTCATAGGTGATCTTCGGATGGCCAAGAATGTCTCCGGCGCGGTTAAAACTCACGATCACCGTGATGTCGATCCCCGGATTGGCGCGCGACGGCGGCGGTGGTTTCCAGCAGGTCCGCAGCTTCGCAAATACGTCCTTGATGGTATTGACCTGCGCCGGTTGCGCCTGTCCGGCCGAACTGAACAGGCCGAACAGCAGTGCTGCGGCAATAACGACGAGCTGATGGCGACGCGGCGCCACCGTCGCTCACTTGATGTCGGATGCGACTTGCACCTTCACCATCTTGTCGGGATCGGTCACCTCGCCGCCGCGCGAGCCCGGCGGGGCTTTCTTGAGCTTATCGACGACGTCCATTCCGGACACCACTTCGCCGATCACGGTGTACTGGCCATTCAGGCTGGACCCATCGGCGAACATGAAAAAGAACTGCGAATTCGCGGTATCGACGCTGTCGCCGCGCCGCGCCATGCCGACGATGCCGCGCTTGAACGGCACGTCGGAAAATTCCGCTTTCAGGTTGGGATATTTCGAACCGCCGGTGCCATTGAAATTCTGGCCGTCGCCGGTCTGCGCCATGAAGCCATCCATCACGCGGTGAAACGGCACGTTGTTGTAATAGCCTTCGCGCGCCAGCTGCTTGATCCGCTCGGCGTGCTTTGGCGCGATGTCGGTGCGCAGCTTGAAGACGATGCGGCCCTTGGTGGTATCAATGACGATCGCATTCTGCTTGTCGAGATTGGCAGGAAGCGGCTGTGCGGTGGCGGGGGCCGCGCACATCAGCGCGACGACAGCGGCTAGAATTCGGATCATGAAAACTCCGGGTCAGGTGAAAGCTGGCCGGTGTTCGGCTAGCCGGCAAATTTCTTCTTGAGGCTGGCGGCAACCGATGGCGGCACGAACGCCGACACGTCGCCGCCCATGGTTGCGATTTGGCGCACCAGTGTGGCGGTGATCGGGCGAACCGCCACCGAGGCCGGAACGAAAACGGTATGGACGTCGGGTGCCATGGTTTCGTTCATGCCGGCGATCTGCATCTCGAAATCGAGGTCGGAGCCGTCGCGCAGGCCACGAATCATGATGGTCGCGCCATGCTTTTGCGCCGCCGTGACGGTGAGATTGTCGTAGGTCGTGCACTCGAAGGCGCAGCCCGCGGCGGCGGCTACCGGGGCAAAAATCTCCTCGGCCATTTCCAACCTCTCTTCGGTGGAAAACAGCGGCTTTTTGCTCGAATTGACCCCGATGGCGACGATCAACCGGTCGCACAGACCGACGGCGTGCCTGACCACGTCGAGATGGCCGTTGGTGACGGGATCGAATGAGCCTGGGTACAGCGCGATGCGGGGCATAAATCCCTCTACCCCGCCCCGGGCGGCCCCGCAAGCCAGGCCGGTTCCCTGCCCGGATGGCTAACAGGCGATTTTTTTATATTTCACAAGTGCCTGAACTACTTGTGGGGTCGGCGCGTCTTCTATGCAAGCCGGCTGTGTTTCATTCTGGAACGAGCGACGAAACAAAACTCCGGTGCGACGAAACCATTATCCGCGTTGGCGAAGAGATCCTGAAACGGGCACTGCGTACTCAATTAACCAACGAAACGACGGGCCACAAAGGCCCATGACAGGGGACCGTCATGATCAAGGCTCTTTCAGCAATTGCCATCGCAGCTTGTATTGCCGCCGCACTCACCGTTCTTCCCGGATTTGCCCCGCAGGTTGAAGCCAGCGTTCCGCAAGCCCTCGCCAAGGCCGACCGGCTGGACATCAATACCGTGGGGCCGAGCTGCTCGCAGAAGGCTTGGCCGAACTTCGAGGCTTCCTGCCTGCGCGTAGCCGGCAGCAAGACCATGATCAAGCAAGCCCGGCTGGTAACCGCCGACCGCACGCCATAAGGCGCTCCCACCGCCAAGCGAATCCCATGGTAATTTGCGGCGACGCGTCGCACACTGGCATTTGGTCGCGCCCCTCCGATTGACGGGTGCGATAACCATGGGAGGCCGCCAGTGACCGCCATTCCCGCCGCGACTTCGCCCGGCTCTCACCAACTTCCGGTGACCGCAACGATCGGGGCGCTTGGTGTCGTCTATGGCGACATCGGCACCAGTCCCCTCTACGCGCTGAAGGAAGCGGCCAAGGCGGCCGCCCATGGCGGGCCGCTGGTCTCCGAGGCGATTCTGGGGGTGGTGTCGCTGATCCTCTGGGCGCTGGTCCTGATTATCTCGCTGAAATACGCGCTGCTGATTTTGCGCGCCGACAACCGCGGCGAAGGCGGCATCGTCGCGCTGCTGGCGCTGCTTTCCGCCCGCAATGCCCAGCCTGGAACGTGGCGGGCGCAGCTTCTGGTCGTCGGGCTGGTCGGCGCCGCGTTGCTCTACGGTGACGGCGCCATCACACCGGCCATCTCGGTGCTGAGCGCGATCGAAGGCTTGAAGGTCGATGCGCCGTCGCTGGCGCCCGCCGTGGTGCCGCTGACCATCGTCATCCTGATCGGGCTTTTCATCGTTCAGAAAAAGGGCGCTGGATTCATCGGCAATATCTTCGGACCGGTCATGCTCGCCTGGTTCCTGGTGATCGCACTGCTTGGCATCCATGGCATTGTGCAGGCGCCCGGCGTGCTCGCCGCCGTGAACCCGCTTTATGCCTTCAATTTCCTGATTCATCAGGATTTCCACATCAGCTTCGCGGTTCTCGGCGCCGCGTTTCTCGCGGTGACCGGCGGCGAGGCAATGTATGCCGACATGGGCCATTTCGGACGGGTGCCGATTCGGCTGGCGTGGTTCATCGTGGCGCTTCCGGCCCTCGTCCTCAACTACTTCGGGCAGGCCGCCCTGCTCACGACGGATGCCACCGCGCTCGACAATCCGTTCTATCAGTTGGCGCCCGATTGGCTGCACTACCCGCTCGTCGCGTTCGCGACGGTGGCCACCGTGATTGCTTCGCAGGCGATTATTTCCGGCGTGTTTTCATTGACGCAGCAGTCGATCCAGCTTGGCTTCCTGCCGCGCATGCACATCACACACACCACCAGCCACGCGATGGGCCAGATCTACGTGCCGCTGGTCAACTGGCTGCTGGCGGCGGCGACGCTCGGCGCCGTGATCGGTTTCGGCACCTCGGACGCGCTCGCAGGCGCCTACGGAATCGCCGTGTCGCTGTTGATGGCGATCACCACGCTGCTGGCTGCCCTGGTCGCGATCCAGTGGGGCTATCCGCCTGTTATCGTCATCGCCGTCAACGGCTTTTTCTTCGCTATCGACTGCATCTTCTTTGCGGCGAATTCGACCAAGCTATTCGAAGGCGGGTGGTTTCCGCTGCTGCTCGCGGCCGTCGTCGCGTTCCTGATGCTGACCTGGCGAAGCGGCGTCAGGCTGGTCGAGCGCGCCCGCGGCAAGTTGCGTCAGCCGGAAGAGGACCTGATCGAGACCGCCGTCAACAGGTGCCATGCGAGACTTTCGAGCACCGCGGTGTTTCTGGCTTCCGCCGCCAACGGCGTGCCGCTCGCGCTGACGGAATTCGTCAAGCACAATCACGTTCTGCATCAGCGCGTGGTGCTCGTCACCGTGCTGATCGAGGAATCGCCTCGCATCGCCGATGAGGATCGGGCGGAGGTCATCGAGGTGATCGAAGGCATCACCCGCGTTATCCTGCACTATGGCTTCATGCAGTACCCAACGATATTCGAAGGATTAAAACTCGCGTGCGAGCAGGGCAAGCTGCCCGGCATCGATCTCACCGATATCACCTATTACATCGGCCGCGAGACCATCATTCCCAGCGAAGATATTCCGGGCATGTGGGTGTGGCGGGAAACCGTGTTCGCATTCCTGCAGCGCAATGCCGAGCGCTCCGCCGCGTTCTTCGGCGTGCCGACACGGCAGGTCGTCGAGTTCGGCACGGAGATCGAGATTTGAATTGAAGTTGGCTTGAGCTCTATCCGTCATTGCCGGGCTTGACCCGGCAATCCATCCTTTTGAAAAGATGGATGCGCGGGTCAAGCCCGCGCATGACGATTTCACTAACTCAATCCCACTTAGCCGCCGTTGCCGTTCTCGGCCTCTTCGCCGATGTGCTCGACCGACACCACATGCTCGTCCTCGGCGGTATCGAACACGATGACGCCCTGGGTCGAGCGGCCGGCGATCCGGATGCCCTCGACCGGACAGCGGATCAGCTGACCCTTGTCGGTCACCAGCATGATCTGGTCAGAGTCCTCGACCGGGAATGACGCCACCAGCTTGCCGTTGCGATCATTCACCGACATTGCGACGATGCCTTTGCCGCCGCGCCCGGTGGTGCGGTATTCGAACGACGACGAGCGCTTGCCATAGCCGTTCTCGCTGATGGTCAGCACGAATTGCTCGTGTGCGGACATTTCGACATAGCGCTGCTCGCCAAGCTCGATGGCGCCGGAAGCGTCCTCGCTATCGGTCCCCGCCTCCTCCTCGACGCCGCCCCGCCGCACCGCATTGGCGCGACGCAGATAGGCGGCGCGCTCCTCGGCATCGGCGTCCATGTGGCGCAGAATGGTGAGCGAGATCAGCTTGTCGCTCTTGGGCAACGCGATGCCGCGCACGCCCATCGAGGTGCGTCCCTGGAATACCCTGACATCGGTGACGGGGAAACGGATGCACTGGCCGCCGGCAGCGGTCAGCAGCACGTCGTCATGCTCGGTACAGATCTGCACGTCGACGATCGCCTCGTCCTCATCGAGCTTCATGGCGATGATGCCGGAACGCCTGACGTCGACGAAGTCCGACAGCTTGTTGCGGCGGACGTTACCGCCGGTGGTCGCGAACATCACATCGAGATTGGCCCAGGAGGATTCATCCTCGGGCAGCGGCATGATCGTGGTGATGCGCTCGCCCTGCTCCAGCGGCAGGATGTTGATCAGCGCCTTGCCGCGACCGTTTGGGGCCGCCACCGGCAGGCGCCAGACCTTTTCCTTGTAGACCTGTCCGCGCGACGAGAAGAACAGTACCGGCGTGTGGGTCGAGGCCACGAACAGACGGCTGACGAAATCCTCGTCGCGGGTCTGCATGCCCGAACGGCCCTTGCCGCCGCGCCGTTGCGCGCGATAGGTCGACAGCGGCACGCGCTTGACGTAGCCGGCATGCGAGACCGTGACCACCATTTCCTCGCGCTGGATCAGGTCCTCGTCCTCGACCTCGCCTTCCTGCTCGATGATGACGGTCTTGCGCGGCGTCGCGAATTCCGACTTCACCGCGGCGAGTTCGTCCTTGATGATGGTCTGGACGCGGGCGCGCGAGCGCAGGATGTCGAGGTAATCGGCGATTTCCAGCGCGAGCTTGTCGAGTTCCTCGGATATTTCCTCGCGGCCGAGTGCCGTCAGGCGCGCCAGACGCAGCTCGAGAATGGCTTTGGCCTGCTCGAACGACAGCCGTGCGGTGCCGTCTTCGGCGAGCCGATGCCGGGGATCGTCGATCAGCGTGATCATCGCCGCCACGTCCTTGGCCGGCCAGTCGCGTGACATCAGGGTTTCACGCGCGGTGTTGGGATCGGGCGAGGTCCGGATCACGCGAATGATCTCGTCGATATTGGCCACCGCAATCGCGAGACCGACCAGGATATGGGCGCGGTCGCGGGCCTTGTTGAGCAGGAACTTGGTGCGGCGGGTGATGACCTGCTCGCGGAAGGCGATGAACAGTGTCAGCAGATCCTTCAGGTTCATCACCTGCGGCCGGCCCGAATCGAGCGCCAACACATTGGCGGCAAAATTCGTTTGCAGCGGCGTGAAGCGATAGAGCTGATTCAACACCACGTCCGCCATCGCATCGCGCTTCAGTTCGATAACGACGCGGAAACCATCGCGGTCGGATTCGTCGCGCAGATCGGTAATGCCCTCGATCTTTTTCTCGCGATGGAGTTCGCCGATGCGCTCGACCATGGTGGCCTTGTTCACCTGGTAGGGAATTTCCGAAATGATGATCGCTTCACGGTCCTTGCGCATGGTCTCGATCGACACCTTGCCGCGCATCACGATCGAGCCGCGGCCGAGATGATAGGCTGATCGGATGCCCTGGCGTCCGAGGATGATGCCGCCGGTTGGAAAATCCGGTCCTGGAATGATATTGATGAGCTCGTCGATGCTGAGCGCGGGATTGTCGATCAGCGCCACGCAGGCGTCGACCACCTCGCCGAGATTGTGCGGCGGAATGTTGGTGGCCATGCCGACCGCGATGCCGCCGGCGCCGTTGACCAGCAGGTTCGGGAATTTGGCCGGAAGAACCCGCGGCTCGCTCTCGGAACTGTCGTAATTGGGCTGGAAATCGACGGTGTCCTTGTCGATATCCCCGAGAACCGCCATTGCGGATCGGGTGAGACGCGCTTCCGTATACCGATAAGCCGCCGGCGGATCACCATCGACCGAGCCGAAATTGCCTTGGCCGTCGATCAGCGGCACGCGCATGGAGAAATCCTGCGCCATGCGGACCATCGCATCGTAAATCGACTGGTCGCCGTGTGGATGGTACTTACCGATCACGTCGCCGACGACGCGCGCGGACTTGACGTACTTCTTGTCGGGCGTGTGCCCTTGCTCATACATCGAATACAGAATGCGGCGATGCACCGGCTTGAGACCGTCGCGCGCGTCGGGCAGCGCACGCGCCACGATCACGCTCATGGCGTAATCGAGGTAGGAGCGTTTCATCTCGTCGAGGATGGATACGGGACGAATATCCGAGGGCGCCGGCGGCTCTCCCGGCTTCGTATCTTCAGGGTCAGACAAAGGGGAAATCCGGTCAATTCTTGGTCCGAATCATATAGCGTATCGAGGGCCTCCAAACCACCCCCTAACTGGCTTGCCCGACCGGTTTTTCTCTTCGTTTTTCCAGAGACTTACGAGCCCGTCCGCACTCTTTGCCGGGGCCGGGAAACCGCCCCTGTTCAAGTCCGAAAAACGGCTCGCCCAAGGACCGCGCTTTTCTCAAAGCAATCGCTACTGGCCGAACACCACGCTGTGCATGATCCGCCCGGGGACCAGCGTGAACAGCCCGGCAAGCACGAGCGCGCCGGCGAAGATCGATATCATCGTGATCTTGTGGGTGCGCATATGGTGTGTGCGGGCGCCCAGCACGCCGACGATCAGCATGATCGGCGTCAACACCGACAGAATGTGAATCGGGCTCCACGGGCCCCACATTCGAATGCCGTGGATGAGAAACGACGAAGCGCTGATCACCAGCAGCAGCACCACCCAGACCCAGCCCAGGGTCCGGTGCGGAAGCGTGCCTTTGGGCGCGCCCAGCTGAACGACGCCGAGGACGAAGGCCGTCATCGCGGCAAAGGCGTGAAGCTGGACCTCAGGGGCGGCGTTGAAGAGTGGCGTCAGCGACATCTAAAACACTCGAAGCAGCCAGGCCGGAATGGCAATGTAACGAGTATTTACATCTATCTTTCCAATGTCAAGTTTAATTCGCTGGAACTCTCATCGACTGCGGACGCGCCGCGGCGGCCGGCCGTCCCGGATCGCCGCAACAGCAGCGTTCGGTGTTGCGGCGTTCGATGTTGAAGTATCGCGCGGTCAGAACGGAATATCGTCGTCCATGTCGCTGTTGCGGGCGCCGGCCGCTACCGCGCGGCGCGGCGCGGCGCTTGACGGACCGCCGGATCCGAAGTCGCCGCCTGATGAATCATCCGACCCGAAACTGCCGCCACCGCCGCCGCTGCGGCCATCGAGCATGGTCAGTGTCGAGTTGAAGTTCTGCAGCACCACTTCGGTGGAGTATTTCTCAACGCCGCTCTGGTCGGTCCATTTGCGCGTCTGCAACTGGCCCTCGATATAAACCTTGGCGCCCTTCTTCAGATATTGCTCTGCAATCTTGCACAGACCTTCGCTGAAAATCACGACGCGATGCCATTCGGTCTTTTCCTTGCGCTCGCCAGTGGCCTTGTCGCGCCAGGTGTCGGACGTAGCAATCCGCAGATTGGCGATCGGCCGCCCATCCTGAGTCCGCTTGATTTCCGGATCGGCTCCGAGATTGCCAATCAGAATGACCTTGTTCACGCTTCCCGCCATTGCCGCTCTCCACTCTCAAAAATCACTGGCAAAATCACTGGACTCGCCAGACGCTCAGCCGTCGGGCTTGAGCTCAGGTAGTGTCTCGAGGTCCATTTGGGACCGGGACCACCTTGAACTGACCCTATACGCGCTCGCCGCGCCCGCGGGTCCGACGATCCCCGGTTATCCACATATAGCACTCCTTGCGCTGATGTTCCAGTTTTGTTCCAAAAACAGCATTTGCGGCGGCCTGCGGTAGGTATCTTTCCACCAGTACGGCAACCGAGGGGATCTGGCGCTCCGGCGAGTTCCATCGGGTTCCCGAAAAATTGTAAAGAAATCATTAGTTTCCGGGCATTCACTTCGCCCGCGAGTGTTGCATTTCGGCGACGGTTTTTCCCGTTCGATACCGTTATATTGCCCGCAGGAATTGAACCGCTACGGCGGTCGCGTTTGAATAATAACGCTTCAGCGTCAAAAGAAGCGGACAAGAGGCGGAGAGTACGATGAAAAAGTTTTTGTTGGGCGCGGTAGGATTTGTGGCGCTGGTTTTGACTGCGCCTGCCTCGGCCGCCGATCTCGCGGCCCGTCCTTACACCAAGGCTCCGCCGATGATCGCCGCGATCTATGACTGGAGCGGTTTCTACATCGGCGCCAACGGCGGCTGGGGATCGAGCCGCAACTGCTGGGACGTCACCCCGCCAACGGTAGCGGTCACTGCTGCTGAAGGTTGCCACGATGCAACCGGTGGCGTCGCTGGTGGTCAAATCGGTTACCGCTGGCAGAGCGCCGGCTGGGTATTCGGCCTCGAAGCTCAGGGTGACTGGGCCGATCTGCGTGGTTCCAACGCCAGCCAGTTTTTCACTGTCCCCGCCCAGACCAATCGCTCCAAGATCGACGCATTTGGCCTGTTCACCGGCCAGATCGGCTATGCCTGGAACAACGCCCTGCTCTACGTGAAGGGCGGCGCTGCGATAACCGACAGCCGCTTCACGACCATCGACACCGCAACCGGCATCCTGACATCGAGCACCGGGGATAGCACCCGCTGGGGCGGCACCATTGGCGCCGGCCTTGAATATGGCTTCGCCTCGAACTGGTCGGTCGGCGTCGAATACGACCACCTGTTCATGCAGGATAAGACTCACGCCTTCACGACACCGGCTGGTGCGCTCTTCCAAACGGATCGCATCCGTCAAGACGTCGATCTTGTCACCGCGCGCGTCAACTACCGTTGGGGTGGCCCGGTTATCCCGAAGTACTGATGCTCACCTGAACTGAAGATTTCAAATCAAGAAAAGGCCGGCCTCGCGCCGGCCTTTTTTGTTTTTGCATTCCACCGTACGGCCCCCAGTCGGTCACACTGCCGCCAAGCCGGTTGAGGAACTTGGGTGATCTACTTTTCACCTGCGTTTGTGTCCTGCGTTTGTGCATCGATGTCGTTTTTTGGGGACTGCGTTTGCCGCAAGACAACGAAGCACATTGGAATTGGGGAATGTCATGAAGCGTTTTCTGCTCGCTAGCGTCGCCTTCGCCGCTTTCGGTATCACAACTCAGGCTTCAGCCGCCGATCTCGCAGCCCGGCCTTACACCAAGGCGGCGCCGATGATCGCTGCGATCTATGACTGGAGCGGATTCTACATCGGCGCCAACGGCGGCGGTGGCTGGAGCCACAAATGCTGGGATCTGACGAACATCCTGGGGCTTGCGGTGGCCCCGGCCGCCGCGGAAGGTTGTCACGATGCAACCGGCGGGATCGTCGGCGGACAGGTTGGCTACCGTTGGCAGAGCAGCGCATGGGTGTTCGGTATCGAAGCTCAGGGCGACTGGGCTGATTTGCGCGGGTCGAATACGAGCGTGTTTTTTGGACCCCCGACCACCAACCGATCCACCATCGATGCGCTCGGCTTGTTCACGGGCCAGGTCGGCTATGCCTGGAACAACGTTCTTTGGTATGTGAAGGGCGGCGCCGCCGTCACCCACGACAAGTACGAGGGTTTGGCCGGCGGCGGCGTGTTTGACCGTGCGACTGAAACCCGCTGGGGCGGCGCGGTTGGGACCGGTCTTGAATTTGGATTTGCGCCGAACTGGTCAGTTGGCGTCGAATACGATCATCTGTTCATGGGCCATCGTAATCTCAGCTTCACGTCCGTTGCCCCTCCGGTCGGCATTAATTCGCGCACCGACAGCATTCGTCAGGACGTCGATATGGTCACCGCGCGCATCAACTACCGCTGGGGTGGCCCGGTGATCTCGAAATACTGATCTCAGCCTGAGCTGAAAAGTTTCAATTTGCGAAAAGGCCGGCCTCGCGCCGGCCTTTTTGTTTGCGGGTTTTATTAGTCGTCCCGCGCTTCGCGCATGCAACCAATCTGCTGCGCTGCCGCCCTCATTTTCGCCGCTGTTTGTACGCCGATGTGGCTTTTGGGTGACTGCTTTCTCCGTAAAACTACGTACAAACGGTACCCTGGAACGGCGTGGGATTCACGCCGGCGATGAAGCTTCGAAATCAACGAAGCACATTGGAATTGGAGAAATCAATGAAGAGTCTTCTGCTCGCTACCGTTGCCCTGGCCGCTGTCGGCATCGCAACTCAGGCTTCCGCCGCTGATCTTGCCGCGCGCCCGTACACCAAGGCTGCACCGATCGCGCCTGGGATCAACTGGTCGGGCTTCTATGTCGGCGTCATGGGCGGTTATGCCTGGAACGACGACCTCACGGGCGGCTTCGGCGGCGGCACCGTCGGTTACAACTGGCAGGCGCCCGGCAGCATGTGGGTTTGGGGTCTTGAGGTCGACGCCGCCGGCGCGGACGTCAAGGATTCGGCGACCGCGTTCTTCGGCGGTCTTCCGGTGGCGACCGCGGAAGACAAGATCCGCGCGTTCGGCAGCGTCACTGGCCGTGTCGGCGTGACCGCGGGCGCAGCCCTGTTCTACGCCAAGGGCGGCTATGCCTGGGCTGACAACCGCCTCTCGGCCACGGTGCTGGGCGCGACGGTCATCGACGAGTCCAAGGTTCACTCCGGCTGGACGGTTGGTGTCGGTGGCGAATACATGTTCGCACCGAACTGGTCGGCCAAGGTTGAATACATGTATGCCGACTACGGTTCCGAGCGCTATCTGGCCACATTGCTGCCGCCGGGCGTCGATCTCGGTCTCACCACCCACAGCGTCAAGGGTGGCATCAACTATCACTTCAACTGAGGCAGCAAGGTCGGTGGGGAGGGCTCGTCTCGACTGACCCGGATTCTCAGGTTTGATGGGCGAAAGGCCGGCCTCGCGCCGGCCTTTTTGCTGGCTCGGCTGTTCCCGTCACGCGCGGCGCCTGCGCCCTGCAACGCCACCCGCAACAAACCGTTGATGGCTTGCAAGCAGCACTGGAAATCGGCGCGCGTTCTTCCTATGTTCCGAGCGCACCCACACTGGCGTTCGGTCCCCGGTTTTCCCGGCGATGCGCGCCCCTAACGCGGCGCGGACAACGCGCCTGGAACGCCTGTTATGGATGAAGTGATCAAGGCGAAGCGCCAATACAACGCTGGGTCCGCCATGCGCGCGATTACGATTCGCGGCGCGCGCGAGCACAATCTCAAGAACGTCGATCTGGAAATTCCGCGCGA
>Ga0137418_10000992_pt1 | contig 26013 bp, 21 predicted proteins | sample CZODoug3_1_2_16f_FD_122242 | JGI IMG/M metagenome (GOLD analysis project Ga0137418, IMG submission 122242) | Vadose zone soil fungal communities from Angelo Coast Range Reserve, California, USA - CZODoug3_1_2_16fungal (Hybrid Assembly) | ecosystem: Environmental > Terrestrial > Soil > Vadose...
TGCGAGTTTTGCACGCGAACAGCGCGATGGCTGCGCCCGATCTTGGAGCTGCGCGGGTTGGCGGTGGCACCCTTGCAGGATGCGCGCGTCGGGGCACTGTTGGGATTGGCGGAGGCGGATTTATTGCGCGAGCTCCGGTTCTTGCTATCGGACGGGAGTCAGTTTGGCGGAGCGGACGCGGTGCTTGCTGTCGCTCGCGAGATTTGGTGGGGACGGCCGCTGGTTTGGTTGGCGAAGATTCCGGGAATGATGAGTCAAATGCGGCGGGGATATTACTGGTTTGCGGCGCGGCGGAGTTGCGCGGCGATGCGGTGTGAGATTCAGGGAGCAGGTTGAAAGAAGGCAAGAAAAGGATTTAACACAGAGTTCGCAGAGTTCGGACACAGAGAGCACAGAGGAGCGGAAAGCGAGTGCGTATGGCGTTGCAATTTGCGGATTTGTGGCGCTGGGATGGCAAGGCCAACGGGAAGACTTACGCGATCGTAGGCATCGTGGGGATGGTGATAAAACATCTCGTCGACCACCTGGTTGCGGCTGGCTTCTTTCACGCTTACGGATTCTTCAATTATTGGGCGCCGCTGGGCAGGGGCGCGCACCTCACGCGTTTGACGACAGACGAGGGCAAGTTTCTGGCGACCATGCTGGTCGCGGCTTTGCCGTTCCTGTGGATTGGCGTGGTGATGAGCGTCAAACGGCTGCGCGATGCCGGCCAGCCGCTATGGCTCGTTGTCTTATTCTTCATACCTTTCATCAACTTGCTGTTCTTCATCGCGCTGTGCTTTCTACCTTCACGAGGGCAAACAGAAACAAAAGTAGCGGCGCCGTGGCCGGAGGTTCGCCCGCTGGATGGGATTATTCCGCGGAGCCAGCTTGGAAGTGCACTGCTCTCGATTCTGTTGACGTCAGCGATTGGGCTATTTTTTACGCTGCTGGGCACAACGCTTCTGGGCTCGTATGGGTGGAGCTTATTTGTCGCGCTGCCGTTCTGCTTAGGATTATTCGCGGTGTTGCTGCACAGCTACCATGGGCCACGGGATTACGGGACGAGCATGAGCGTGGCATTGTTGCCGGTGGCTATTATCGGCGCGCTGCTTCTAGTGGTAGCAATTGAGGGCGCGATTTGTATTTTGATGGCTGCGCCGATTGCGCTTGGCCTGACTTGGCTCGGCGCGTCGCTTGGCTATTTTATTCAAGGGAATTATTGGGACACGAAGAGGGGCGCTGCGATGCTGTCGGTTGTGCTGTTGGCCATGCCGGGAGTTTTTGGCATTGAGCGCGCCGTAGCGCTGAAAGCGCCGAATTTTGTCGTGCGTACATCGATTGAAATACAGGCGGCGCCCGAACAGGTTTGGCAGCAGGTGGTGTCATTCGCGGAGATTCCTCCGCCTACGGAGATGCTGTTTCGGGCGGGAATTGCGTATCCGATTCGCGCGGAGATTGCCGGCCGCGGCGCAGGCGCTATGCGCCGCTGCATCTTCTCGACCGGACCATTTCTGGAGCCTATCGAAGTTTGGGACGAACCTCGCTTGCTGAGGTTCGGTGTTACGGCCAATCCTGCGCCGTTGAATGAGATGACGCCGTACGGGCACATCGAGCCGCGGCATCTGCACGGCTATTTTTTGTCCGAGCAAGGACAGTTTTTGCTGACTCCGCTGCCGAATGGCGGAACCAGGGTGGAAGGCACGACGTGGTATCGGGATGCGATGTGGCCTGCGGCTTACTGGCGGTTGTGGTCGGATTATGTGATTCACCGGATTCATTTGCGCGTGCTCAAGCACATCAAGCAAGCTGCGGAACACTCGCGCATGGCCGATTGATGCTCAGGCTTTGGCGGCGGAGGCTGATTCGAGGACGCGCTGGTAGTAGCGCTCGTATTGGGGGATTACGTCGTTGGCGCAGAACTTTCGCTTGGCGTTGAGACGGGCGCGCTGGCCCATTTCGCGGCCGCGGTCGGCGCGCGACAGAATTTCGATGGCGTAGCGGCTTGCTTCTTTCACATCGCCGGGTTCCACTAAGAAACCATCCACGCCGTGCTCGACAACTTCGGGAACACCACCTACGTTTGTGGCCACTACCGGAACTTCGCAGGCCATGGCTTCCAGCGCGGCAAGGCCGAAGGACTCGAGTTGCGAGGGAAGCAGGAAAAGGTCAGCGGCGGAGAGTTTCTGGTACACGGCGTTCTGCTTGCCAAGGAAAAACACGTCTTTCTGCAGCTTTTTTTTGCGGACGAGGTATTCGGCGGCGCCGCGGTCGGGGCCGTCGCCGATGAGCACCAGCTTCGCGGGCATCTTGGCCCGCACTAGCGCAAAGATCTCGACACAATCAGGTACGCGTTTTACGGGACGAAAATTTGAGAGATGCATGAGGATGGGCTCGCCATTCGGTGCCCATTGCGCACGCAGCTCCTTGGCATCGGTGCGCGCGTAGAGGTCGCAGTTCACGAAATTGGGGATGACATCAATGGGGCGCTTGATGTCGAATTCCTTGAGGGTTTGCGTCAGGAGATAGTTGGAGATGGCGGTGACGCCATCGCTTTGCTCGATGGAAAAACGCGTAATAGGGAGGTAGCTGCGATTGCTGCCGACGAGAGTGATGTCCGTGCCGTGGAGCGTAGTGACGAACGGCAAGCGCCGTGGCGCAGCCATCGAGCGAGCCAGCATCGCGCTCACGGAATGCGGAATGGCGTAATGCACGTGCAAAATATCAAGCGATTCGGACTCGAAGACTTCCAGCATTTTGGTGGCGAGAGCGAGCGTGTACGGTGGGTGATCGAAGAGCGGGTAGGAGGCGACCTCGACTTCATGAAAGAAAATGTGAGGGTCGGCTAGATTCATGCGGATCGGCGGGGCGTAGCTGATGAAATGGACGTCGTGCCCGCGCGCGGCGAGTTCCTGGCCGAGCTCCGTTGCGACAACTCCGGAGCCGCCATAAGTGGGATAACAGGTGATGCCGATGCGCATGAGAATCGCCGCTGCCTTCTTCTAATCGCTGCGTGTACCTTACAACAAATACGTTCGTGACCGTGCTCGCTTGCGGGCGTGGGAATGCGGATGCTAGAGTCGCCCACCCGGTGAATCTGTCCCGTCCTAGAGTACCCGGTTAGACGTACCAGGGACCGGAAACGTGACACAGGGAGGTGAGACGCTGGGCCGGACGTCTGGCTCACCGAGGAGGCGGGTGGCCGGCTTGAAGAGCAAACTGTCCCAGGAAACTTCAGAATTGGCGGCGGCGACGCGGCGGCATCTGAAGAAAAGCCGCGCTATCGCAATGCTCGGCTTTGACTTAGAGGCGGTGTCCCGAGGCCGGGCAACCTTGCGCCTGGATACGCGGCCACATCACAAGCAGCTCAACAATGCGGTCCATGGGGGTATTTTGGCTGCGTTGGCCGATACGGCGGGCGCCATCGCGGCGTATACCACGGTGCCCGCGGGAGTGGCATTGGCGACCATCGAGCTGAAGATCAATTATCTGGAGGCGGTGGCGGGTGGGCGAATCCGAGCAGAGGCAACGGTGCTGCGCACAGGGCGCAATTTCGTGGTCACCGAATGCGAGATTTTTGACAGCAAAGGAATGCTCGCGGCCAAGGCGTTATTGACCTTCGGAGCCGCTGGCGGTCACTCGCTTCAAAGATAGACTGCGACTATTCGTCTCCACCGTTGGCGGACTCTTCGCCGTCTTTGTGGACGTACTTGATCACGCGCTTGAAGACCAGCAGGTTCGGGCTGCCCTGGCGAGTCAGCTTGATGCAATCGCGGTCGTACCATTCGACCGTGCCGCGCAAAATTTCGCCGTTATCCAGGACGATAGCCATCGGCGTGTGCGCTTGCATCTGCTTGACCCAATAAAAATTCTCCGCGTGCGTAACTTCAGGCGGAGCGGGCTTCTTGCTCGGTGCGGGACCATTGTTGTTGTTGTGTTGCGGTCGGGGCGGGGCTTGTTCTTTAACGTCCGCGAATCCCGGACGGAACATCCGTCGGTTCACCATGACTGCTCCTTGTGAAAAATAGGTGGCCAGGCTGTTATCTATTCCCTATGATGCGCCCGAACGTTCCCCGGTTACAGTCCAACATTGCAAATTGTCAGTAATACAAATTTTTGGAATTTTACATGCGCGAGACAACCCCGCGTTCGGGAGTTGTCATCAATGATGCCGCGAGCGCGTCGAGCCCGAGTTGACGATTGAGATTGCGGCGCGCTCCGGCGTGAAGCTCGTCAAATCCGGCGATGGCGCGCATAACCCATTCGATGTTTACGAAATTGGCGAGTGCAGTCAATTCTTTGACCAGTGGAGCGTTGCGTAGTGTCGACTCTTTGACACCGGAGGTCAATTCCAGCAGATCGCTTAGCAGGCCGTAGAATACGGCGATTTGTTCTTCGAAAGAAGATTCGCGATCTTTCGCGAGCGCCGCGGTTTCTGCAAATAGTTGCGCGAAGCCTTCGCCGCGCGCAGCGCGCTCCAAAATGCGCAAGGCGTTTCTGCGCTGCTCCGCAGCTTGCTCAAGATTCATTTCGATGGCCAAGCCGGGGCTGCCTTCGGCAAGCTGCGCGGCCAATTTGCGCTCGCCTGGTTTGCGGTCGGTCTTTTCCTGCAGAATTTTCTCGACGTCGGCTTGCGGCAGCGGGGCGAAATGAAATTGCAGGCAGCGCGAGACGATAGTTGGCAACAGAGAATATGGCGACGGAGCGGTCAGGATCAGTGTTGCTGAGCCAGGCGGCTCTTCAAGGATCTTGAGGAAGATGTTGGCGACGTCCCAGCGCATGGTGTCCGCGCCATCGAGAATGAAGACGCGCCGCCGGCCCATCGGTTGAAAGTAGGCGGCGCGTTGTACGGCGCGAAGCTGGCCGACGCGGAGCATGGGCCGAGCGACTGGATTTTTCAGGCGCACCGGATCGGGCACCAGCGCCCAGACATCCGGATGCGATTGCAAGATCAGTGGGACGCGTTCCACGGTGGCGGCGTCGGCACTTTCGCCGCGCTCGGCGAGGCCTTGCTCCAGCAGGGCTTGGGGATCCGCGAGTAAAGTGACGCGCTGGCAGGTGGCACACTCACCGCAAAAGTCATCGGTGAAGCGCTGGCAATTGGCAGCTTGAGCAAACATACGCGCCAGGGTGTACTTGCCGACCCCGCGCGAACCGGTAAAGAGCAGAGCGTGCGGAACGCGTCCCGTGCGCAAAGCGCCGCGGAGCGCCGTCACCACCCGTTGATTGCCGAGAAATTCTGCAAAGCCCATGGGGTCAGCCGCCTTTTTCCGATTGAGATGCCAACGTTGTGCTGAGCACGGGTGACACGGCGGCCAGCACCTCGCGCGCAATTTCTTTCACGGTGCGCATCTCGGCGGTCTGGGCATCGAAGCATTCAACGGTGACCCACGGCGCGTTGCGGGCCAACTGATCATACATAGCTGCGGCATCTTGCAAATGGCGCAAGCTGGCCTCCAGGAGATCTTGCTTCGCGCTGGTGTAGCTGCGTTGTGACTTACGTGCGACCAGTTTTTGGGCCTCGATGGGAGGAACGCGCAGGTACAGAATGAGGTCCTCGCGTGGAAGGTCGTAGATGTTGTATTCGAGGTGCTCGATCCAGCGTCGAAAGTCCTCGCGTTTTTCGGCTGCGACGCGCGCTGTTTGATGGGCGAGGTTGGAGCCGATGTAACGGTCGATCAGAACGATTTTGCCTTCGTTAAGGGCGGCCTCGATCTTTGGTTTGGCCTCGAAGCGATCACCGGCATAAAGCAGCGCAGTGAAATGCGGGTCCACAGCTTCGAGCGCGCCCAGTTCACCGTTAAGAAATTGGCCGACCATTTTGCCGAACCAGGAATCGTATTGCGGAAAGCCGGTCGAATAGACGCTGTGCCCGCCTTCGCCCGAGGCGATAGTGCTGTGCAGCAGATCCATCTGAGTGCGTTTGCCGCTGCCATCGATACCTTCGATGGCAATGAGTCTGCCGAGAGTGCGTCTATTTACGTTTGGGCGCAAACCAACCTCAATCCAGGATAACTTGCAGCTACGCCAGTCTAACCGGAGGTGTTCGGTGTCGCAACGCTGCGCGTGCTACGATGCGAATCGGAAGCGAGAGCACTCGTGGATGACCTACGGAAGATTCGAGACAATTTGACGCGGGTGCAGGAACGCATTGGCGCCGCAGCGCGGAAAGTTGGCCGCCCCAGCGATGAGATTACGCTGATCGGCGTGTCGAAGACGCAACCGACCGAAGCGATTCGGGCAGCTTATGAGGCGGGCTTGCGCTATTTTGGCGAGAATCGCGTGCAAGAGTGGGAAGGGAAGCGAGCCGGGCTTGAGGATTTGCAGGCGAGCTGGCACCTCGTCGGGCACTTGCAGAGTAACAAAGCGACGCGGGCGGCCGGACTATTTCACAGTGTGGATTCGGTCGATGATTTGGGTCTGGCCCAGCGACTGGACCGCGCTCGCGGTGAGCAAGCTAGTGCGCCCCGATTGCGAATTCTGATCGAAGTGCGCGTCGAGGAAGAAGAGAGCAAGAGTGGCATAAAGCCCGAGGAAGCGGCTGCGCTTGCGGGGAGGCTGGCGGAGTTGACTCACCTCGAACTGGCTGGCCTGATGTGCATTCCGCCGTTTCTGGATGAGCCGGCTAAGGTGAGGCCTTACTTTCGGCGCTTGCGCGAGTTGCGAGATTCGCTGGCGCGCGAGATTGGACGTGAGCTTCCGGTGCTGTCGATGGGCATGTCGCACGATTTTGAAGTGGCCATCGAGGAAGGCGCGACAGAAGTGCGCGTGGGCACGGCGATCTTTGGAAGCCGCCCGGCGAAGTAGATGCTCGAACTGGAAACACGAGGAGGGGCTGTGATTCTCGCGGTGCGGGTGCAGCCGCGTGCCATCAAGGATGAAATTGCAGGAGTTATGGGCGGCGCGCTGAAGGTGCGCTTGCGGGCCCCGGCACTGGAAGACCGCGCGAATGAGGCACTGTGCGAATTCCTGGCGGAGCTTTTGAAAACGCCGAAAGCGGCTGTTAGAATCCTCAGCGGTCATCACAGCCGCAGCAAGCGTGTGGAAGTGCGCGGAGTGACGGGGCAACAGGTTTTGGGCCTAGTCACTCATGATGCGTAAGCGGCGTGGGCGGTTTTATTGTCGATGATTTTACGAGCTGTCAAGCGCCGGGAGTGCGCCGTTCCATGAGCTTCGACGTGCTAGCGATTCAGAAAGACCTGAAAGCGGCGAGACTGGACGGCTGGCTATTTTATGATTTTCGCGGCCGCGATCCCATCGCGCACCGCATTCTGGAGCTGCCTCCGGGCATGCGGACGCGACGCTGGTTTTATTTTGTGCCCACAAAGGGCGCGCCGCGAAAACTAGTGCATAAGATCGAATCCGAATCGCTGGCTGCGCTTCCGGGAGAGACGCTCTACTACGCGGATCAAAGCGAGCTGCATGAGAATCTCTCCGAGCTGTTGGGCAACGCGCAAAGCATCGCCATGCAATATTCGCCGCGAAACGCGATTCCCTATGTCTCGATGGTGGACGCGGGCACGGTGGAATTGGTGCGCAGCGTGGGGCCGAAGATATTTACATCCGCCGATCTAGTGCAGAAGTACGAGGCGTGCTGGACTGCCGAGCAGTTGCAATCGCACCTCGAAGCCGGTGAGATCGTGGATCTAATTATTCGCGAGGCGTTTCAGCTTGCCGCCAAGGGCGCGCGCGACGGCAAACCGCTGACCGAATACGTGCTGAAGCAATGGATCTTGAAGGAGTTCGACGCGGCGGGCGTAACCGCGGAAGAAGGACCGGACGTGGCGGTGGGACCGAACGCCAGTGATCCGCACTATGGGCCGGTGGAAAAGACAGCTTCGCCGATCCGCGAAGGAGAGTTGCTGCTGCTGGATGTGTGGGCGAAGAAGAACACTCCGGGCAGCGTGTATTACGATGTTACGTGGACGGGTTTTCTGGGCACGAAGGTGCCGGAGGAATACGCGAAAGTTTTCCGTGTAGTGCGCGAGGCGCGGGACAAGGCGACTGAGTTGATCCGCTCGGCGATCGCCAAAGGAAGGCCCCTGCAGGGCTGGCAGGTGGACAACGCGGCGCGCACCGTCATTGATAACGCCGGATATGGCAAGTATTTCTTTCATCGCACTGGGCACAGCATCGGCGAGAGCGTTCACGGCAATGGCGTCAACATGGACGGGCTGGAAACGCGCGATACTCGCCGGCTGATCGCGCGCACGTGCACGTCCATCGAGCCGGGGATTTATTTGCGTGAGTTTGGGATTCGCAGCGAAGTGAACGTCTACATTGGCGACCGTGAAGCGCGCGTTACGGGCGCTGTGCAGCAGGAGATCTTGCCACTGCTCGCTTAAAGCAAATGTCTTCGCAGAGGCTACGTGCAACCACAAAATGAGCGACCAAGTCGAAAATGTTGTAGTGCCGTCACCCGATAAAGCGCGGGAAGCTCGCGCCATCGCGATCGGCGTTGCGGGCTGGGTCGTGCCGGGGCTGGGGCACGCGCTGCAGAGGATGTGGGGGCGCGCGCTAACGTTTTTTGTTGTGGTGGGAGTTCTCGTCATCGTGGGCGCAGGGATGCGCGGCAATTTGTTTGGTTCGGAAGGCGGGGACGCGTTTGCCGCTCTGGGATATTTCGCCGATCTGGGCACTGGAAGTTTTTATTGGCTCGCGAAATACATTGAAGTTGGCGGACCGGACGTTTCCCATGCCTACGGCGATTACGGCACGCGATTTCTGGCCGCTGCCGGAGTGCTGAATCTGCTGGCGGCACTGCACGCATATGAAGCCGCCCGCGGCCGGAAAGCTTAAGCCAAGATGAAGTTTCACCTAAGCCACTTGCAAGCCATGCTGCTGTTCGCGCTCTTGATATCCATTGCGTTCGGCTTTCTGAGCCGACGGCGCCCCATGGAGCGCGTGAAATATATCGCGTGGTCGCTGTTACTCTTTCTGCTGTTCGGCATCGGGATCGGCTGGGCCATGTATCCGTTCTCGCGCTGATGGTCCGCAGCGCATTCGGCGGTGCTGCGTGTTCGCCAGCAAGATTTGGCGTTACGAAGAACTCGGGAGCGGGCTGTTAGCGATCCTCTGAGAGAACTGGGGGCTCGCTGATAAATTGACAGCAATTTTCCGCGGATGCTAATGTAGTTTTCTGTTCCAAGCCGAGGTAGCTCAGTGGTAGAGCAGCCGATTCGTAATCGGCAGGTCGCGAGTTCAACTCTCGCCCTCGGCTCCATTTTCAGTCGGTGCTTGCGATTAAGGCATCCCCAGTCATCCAAGCGCGAAGTTTAGCCGCGTGCGGTAGGGGCGCAACTGCCTAAACGCGGGACAATGCCGCGATAAAACCCGCTCGAGCGGGTACTATTGCGCAGGCCGAGCTTTCTATGTATGCTTTCTACATGCAAGCTAACCCACAGAGGACCGCGCAGACTTGTTGCTGCTGTCTGTGCTGTATGTGTGCGTCTTCTGGCGCGGGGAGGCTGGGCATCTAGAGATTCAAGTTCTAGCCCGGATTTTCTAACCCACCGCCGGACCGATGGCAGGTGGGTTTTTTGTTTTGTGCTCAAAAGATTCCAGATGTGAATTGAGTGAGTAAAAAGGAGGAAAACGAAGATGTCTGAATACAAGCACCCCGAAGTATTAGTTTCAACCGAGTCGGTGGCCCAGAATTTGAATGCGCAAAATACCCGGCTGGTCGAAGTAGACGTGGATACCACCGCGTACGATCAGGGGCACATTCCCGGCGCGGTTGGCTGGAACTGGCAGACGCAGCTCCAGGATAATATTCGCCGCGACCTGATCGAAAAGTCCGCGCTGGAGAAACTGCTCGGCGAGTCGGGCATCTCCAACGACACGACGATTCTCCTCTACGGCGACAATAACAACTGGTTTGCCGCTTACGCTTTCTGGCAACTCAAATATTACGGCCACCAAAATGTGAAGCTAATCAACGGCGGCCGCAAAAAGTGGCTGGAAGAGAAGCGCCCGCTCACCAAGGAAGCTGCAAAGGTCACGCCGACGAGTTATCGCGTTTCCGGAACCGACCAGTCACTCCGAGCCTTCCGCGACGATGTGCTCGCGGTGGTGCAGGGAAAGAAGCGCGGCCAACTTGTGGATGTGCGCTCGGTCGACGAATTCACCGGCAAGATCATCGCGCCTCCGGGCATGACCGAAACCGCGCAGCGCGCCGGACACATTCCCAATGCCGCCAATATCCCGTGGGCGCAAGCTGCCAACGAAGATGGCACGTTCAAGTCCGCTGAAGCGCTGGCGGCCCTGTACCAGGGGAAGGGAATCACCGGCGGCGACGAAGTAATCGCCTATTGCCGGATCGGCGAGCGCAGCTCGCACACCTGGTTTGTGTTGAAGTATTTGCTGGGCTACACCAACGTGCGCAACTACGACGGTTCGTGGACCGAATGGGGCAATCTGATCGGCTCGCCGATCGTGAACGAAACAGCCTCGAAGCCTAAGGCCGCCGGCGCGAATTAACAGGCACTAAAAGTTTGCACGAAGCCCGGCTCACTTCGCCTGGCTTTGTGCACCGAGGCGCGGTCGCCAAGTGGTTAAGGCAAAGGTCTGCAAAACCTTTATCGGCGGTTCGATTCCGCCCCGCGCCTCCAAATTTTCCAGGTTTGACTCTACGCTATGGCGGAACCCGAGTGCGAAGGGACCGCGTCCGCCACCCGCGGCAACGTCACGAGGATTACCGTACCGCTTTCGGACGTGCGCTCGACACTCACCGAGCCGCCGTGATCGCCCACAATCTTGCTCACAATCGCCAGTCCCAACCCCGTCCCATTAGGCTTGCCCGAACTGACGAACGGATCGAATACGCGCCCGCGGATACTCTCCGGCACGCCGGTGCCCTGATCCGTCACGCGAATTTCGAACCAGTCCTTCCGTGCCTGCACATCAACACTCACCCGGCCTTCCCCTTCAGGCATAGCTTCGCAAGCATTCAGCACCAAATTAAAGAAAGCGCGCTCCAGCTTCCGCGGATCGAATACTCCCTCCAGCTCCGTTTCCGAGTGCAGCACAACGGTGCGATTGCGAAACTCGGGGCGCATCTTCACCGCTTCGATGGCCCTTTCAATGATTTGTTCGAGGTCGGTCGGCTCCGGCGAAATCGCGCTGCGCTGGTGCGCCAGCTCGCGCAATGAATCGATCAAGTCGGTCATCTGCGTCGAAGCCATCTTGATCTCCTGATAGATTTCATTTTTATCGAGCTTGAGATCTTCCGCCTCATACAAAAATTCGGCGTTAGCCACCACCGCCGCAAGGTAATGCCGCAAATCATGAGAAATGGAGCTTGCCGCGCGGCCCAACGCCGCGATTCTCTCCGTCTCAATCTGCTGGCGCTGCGAATCCAGCAACTCTCCACGCATTTTCGCGAAGGCCCCGCTAAGCTCCGCTACTTCGGTGGCGCCTTCTGGAGTGATCGAGTAGGTATAGTTTCCAGCCGCTAGCGCGCGAACTCCGGAAACAAGGTTGTCCAGCGGCCTGGTTATCCTGCGCGAAACGAAACCGAACAGCAGCGCCCCAAACAAAACCGCCGATGCCCCCAGAATAAAGATTGTGCGATTCAGCCGGCTCATGAAACTATTCACCGGTCGTAGCGGCATCATCACGTAGCAGCGCACAGGCGACGGCAGCGCGCCATGCAGCAGCACGGACGAGAAAGCATACTCGTCGGTGGCCAGCGTGATCTCGTGTTCCTCCGGTTTTGATTCCAGGCTCAGCTCGCGAAGCCGCCGCTGCATCGTCGCTTCATCCTTGGGCGGCAGCGTTGAAGCAATCAGCGTATCTCCAGTCGCTAGCGCAATCTGATTCCCGGCCACCAGCGCCAAATGTTCCGCAACCGTAGAGTCGACTTGGTAGCCGATCGCAAGAAATCCCAACTCCTGCGAATTAGCCCCCGCGCCGGCCGTTATGGTGCGCAGAAAAACTTCGTACAGCCGCCCGTTGTCGTACCACCACGAAGTATCTTCGCCCTGTTCGATTGACCGTTTCAGGTCGCGCTCGACTGCTTCGGTCGGCAAGCCGGCCTTGGTCACGTGGAAAGCCACCACGCGACGGTCTGGCAGCGCCAGAATGAAGAGGTCACTGCCGGCCAGCTTCCACCAGGACGTAGATGCGTCCTGGATCGTCAGGGCATGCTCCGTAGTCATCTGCGCTTTCACAATCGGAAGGTCCGCGAGCATCGCTGCGGTACGAGACAGTTGCTGCTCGCGCTGCCGCTGCACGCTTTCAAACGCGCGCACGGACTTTTCCGTACCGTCGCGCACCTGCTGCTCGGTCTCCACGCTCACTGTGTGCCGGATAATTAGTAGCAACGCACCCGTCAAGCCGCAAATGATCAGCAGCGTGGCGATGAAGAGCTGTGTGCGCAGGCGGAAATGGGTCATTTCAATTCCATAAGATTGAAGGAAGCGCCTCAGGAGCTGCCGTTGGCCCCGGCATTTCCCGGCACAAATTTATACCCGGCGCCATGGATGGTGAGAAAGAATCGCGGATTGGCCGAGTCTGGCTCCAGCTTTTGCCGCAAGCGTAAAATATGATTGTCCACCGTGCGAGTCGAAGGATAATTTTGGTAGCCCCACACTTCGTTCAAAAGCTCGTCCCGCGTAAGCACCCGCCCCGGAGAGCCCGCGAAAAACTTGAGCAATTTGAATTCCTGCGCTGTCAGCGTCACCGATTTTCCCGCCAGCGCAGCTTCCATGCTGGTGAAATCAACGTGAGCCTCGCCAAACTCCAGGACTTCGTGACTGACATTCTTCGCCGCCACCCCGGAAACACCCGGAACCTTCGCGCCGCCGCGGCGCATGGCCCGGCGCACGCGCGCCAGCAATTCTCGCGGACTGAACGGCTTGGTCACGTAATCATCCGCACCCAGCTCCAGCAGCAGCACTTTGTCCTCAACCTCCGCGTTGGCGCTCAGCACCACGATAGGTACCGACGCGGCGATGGTCTTGAACTCGCGGCACAGTTCCTTGCCCGAGAGTCCCGGTAGCTTTAAATCAAGCAGCACTGCGCTGGGCGGTTGCTTGCGAAACGTTTCTAGCCCGGCGATTCCATCCGAAGCAATTTGCACCTGCAGGGAGTCAGCTTCCAGCAGCCGTTGCAGCGTACGTTGCATCGCCCTGCTATCTTCGACGACCAGTACTGTTTCCATCTCTTTTCCGTCCTTTGTGTTTTGCTTCATAGGTTTTGTCGGTGAAAGCCTCTTTACCGCGTCTAGATCCGCAAAGTCGATAGAAACCGTACAAATCCGCCCTCGCTAGTAGTCCGTCTTGATCGCCTCGGAATCGTAATCCTGCCCGTATTTATTCTTGTGGTTCGCCGGTGCCTGCTTGGTTGCCTTTACCAAGATGGCCGGCAGGGTTTGATTGTCGTTCTGTATGTTCACCTGCCGCTGCAGCGCCTGCAGTGATTCCGGCGTGGCATTTTCGTGCCAAACATGAAGGACGTAACGCCCAGGTGCCACTCCAGAGATCGAGTAGCGCCCATTTTTATCGCTCACGCTGAAAAGATCGGAGTCGATGGCCAGCACCACTCCCGTCATTTCCGGATGAATATTGCAAAAGAGGTAGGACGGTCCGATGCGGTCGAACTTGACCGATCTTTGCGAACCCGCTTGATAGAGCCCCAAATCAAATCGCTTTCCGCGGTACAGCGAGAAAACATTGTGGAACCAAGGGTCTTCGTTCGGAAAATCGACAACACTGCCCACGGGAACAACCAGCAACCCAGGCTCAAACCGCTTATGATGCTGCACAAGTCGATAGTGCGCGCGCTCCTTAGTGACGCTAACGGGCCGCATAGCATCGATAGGGGAAAGCCACACAACAATCTTCGATGGATCCTTGGCGGAAGCCTCCGGGGCTGCGGCGATGAGCCCGGCGGTTCCGCTCACGGTAACTCCGGCCTGACTCGCGTCGCTTGCCGGCCTGGCGAAAACGCACGAGGTCGTCGCCGCAATCGCCAATGCAATAACCAATTTGTGTCCAACGTTCATAAGCACCTAAAACAAAAATCCGATCGCGAGTCCAAATTGGCCGGCGCTGTCCGGCGATCCCGTAATTTCATACGTGCGCAGACGCCGGTATTCCGCGGAGAACAATAAGTCCGACCGTGGCCGGAAAATGTAATTCGCGAACATCATCTGATTGCGCGCGGGAACAAGCTGCGGCTGGAAGTTGGAAATTAGCGCCTGGCGGAGCGCCGCCGAATTCCGTCCGCCGGTTCCCGCCGCAACGTTAAACTCATGCTGCTCGTTCCATCTAAATTTGAGTTGCGACCAGCCCCCGATCACTCCCACATCGGCCAGCAGGCGCGCCGTGAACGTGGTGTAGAGGAGCTGATTTTGCGGCGGATAAGGATTCTCCGGCAGTCCCCCAAATCCATCGATGCCGCGCCCCGTAAAGAATTGGCCGCTCAGTTCGGTTCTCCGCAGTAAGGCAAACTTCCAATCCGCCACCGCCGCCCAGCCTGTCTGGTGGTAGATCCCAAAGAATTCTTGCGGTGAGTACACCCCGGACACTCCGAAAGATACCGGACGCTCCTCCGATTTCCGGTTATACGACAGGCGCGTAGCAAGAGTGGGAACGCGCGAACTCTCCGTAGGGCTCGCCGCACGCAAATTGTTGTTTGTCGTGTAGTTGATGTTGGCGGAGGGATCGAGCAGCCCCGCTTCCAACTTGAACGGTGATCCCGGCCCGCCGAATCGCTGCTCAACGCGAACGGTTGGCGTCCACGTCCACAAATTCCCAGCCGATGCGAAACCCTGCACCGCCACAGACATATACGTGGTCGGCATGTTAGGCGAGAAAAACGGCGTGTCCAGCCCCACAATCACCGACGTCTTCTCCCAATCAAAGCGAACGCGCGCGATTCGCAGATTAGCAATCCCCGAGGTGGTCGCGTTGTAACCACTGGGCAGCCCACCGTAAAATCCCATCTGCAAGTCCGCACTGGTGCGCGCGCCAAAAAGTTGCGGGCCAATTCCGGTAAGCCCGACGATGGATTGCCGCACCGACGCTCCGACCCCGCCGCTGGGAAATCCCGCGAATTTCGGCAACGCAATCGATGGCACGTCCACGTTGTCCACATTCCCCGCAGTATCGAACAAGTTGAAAAGCGCCAGGCCCGAAAGCCGCAGCCGAAACTTAGAGCCACTCTCCACTTTGGTTTGACGCTGTTCTTCGACCCGCGCGTTCAGCAAATCCCAGTCATCTTGCGAAATCTGCGCCGCCGGTGCTGCCACGTCCGGCGCAGACGCCACGGCTCCCGCCGCGCCCACACTTGGGTTATTTCCTTGCCCACCCACCGCCACCGGCGCGCTCTCCATGCGCTTCAGCACTTCTCCCAACATAGCCCGCAGTTGCTCGATTTCACTGCGCGACCGCGCCAGCTCCGTCTGTGTCTGCTCCAGTGACCGCGTAAGAAGCTCGATCTTCCCATTCAGCTCCTGGCCGCTAACGTCCTGGCCGTTCGGCGACGAAGCGGAAGCAGGCTCGGGCCCGCTCTGCCCGAAACTACTCAGGCTGCTGGCCAACGTGACAATCATCAAGCAAAGGCCCATGACGCAACTGTTACGCCATAGAGACATCATGCCTTTACCTCCTCGAATGCCGCACCAAGCCGAAGCCGCTCGGCCAGGAATCCTGTCGTCCTCAGCATCTCCGCAACCTAAATGCGCTGTTGCGTTCGTTAGATGAGACGGGTGCCAGCTTGTATAGGCAGTTTGTAAAAATTCTGCTAAGGGTCCGCAATTCGTTGAATCCCGCAATCCCAAGGACCTAAATAGTTCCAAGCAGCGACTTTAGCGCGAAAACCGGCTCTGCGCCTGAAGGAGACCAATAAATGACGGCGCGGTGACATGCTGTTTACAACTTGGCGCAGCGTGGCGGCTCGAATCCCGTAATTCCGAGGCGGCGTTTCAGTCCGCGGGTTCTGCGAGGGGAACAGTATGCGTTCTACGGCTCGGCACCAGGCTGCGCACGAGCACATAAAGAACCGGTATAAAGATCAAGTTCAGCGTAGTCGCCGCAATCATCCCGCCAAAAACGGTCGTGCCTACCGAAACGCGGCCGGCCGCGCCCGCCCCGCGAGCGATCACCAGCGGCACGACGCCCAAGATGAATGCCAATGAGGTCATAAGAATGGGGCGCAGCCGGATGCGCGCCGCCTCAATCGCGGCGTCCACAATGCTCATCCCCCGCTCGCGTAACTGCTCCGCAAACTCCACAATCAGAATAGCGTTCTTGCTCGAGAGCCCGATCAGCATCACCAACCCGATCTGGCAGTACACATCATTCTGCAGTCCGCGCAGCGCCTGGCCGCCAATCGCGCCCAGCAATGCGACCGGCACCGCCAGCAGCACGATGAACGGCAGCACAAAGCTTTCGTATTGGGCTGCCAGCGTCAGATAAACGAACGTCAAGCCCAAAGCAAAGAGCGCCGCTGCTTTGCCGCCGGACTCCACCTCTTCCAGCGAGAGGCCCGTCCACTCGTAAGTCATGCCGTTCGGCAGCACCTTCTTGGCCAGCGTCTCCATCGCGGCCATCGCTTCTCCCGAACTGCGGCCCGGGGCGGCCGACCCATCGATCTCCGCCGAGCGGAACAAATTGTAATGGCTGATTACCTGCGGGTTGGACGTCTGCTCGATGCTCACCAGATTGTCCAGCGGAATCATCTTCCCGGTGTCGGAGCGTAAATAATACTGCGCAATGTCTTTCGCTTTGGCGCGAAACTTCTGATCAGCCTGCACGTAAACGCGGTACGCGCGATTATTGAAGTCAAAGTCATTCACATACACCGAGCCCATATACACTTGCAGCGCGTTAGTGATCTGGTTAAGCGGCACCTGCAGGCTTTTCGCCTTTTCCCGATCGATGTGAACAAGATATTGCGGATCGTTCGCCGTGAAGCTCGAGAAAAGCCCGGCCAAGTCCGGATTCGTTCGGCTCTCTGCGGACAGTCGATTGGCCGTGTCCGCAAGCGCCTGCAGCGTGTTGCGTCCCTGGTCTTCCAGCACAAACTGGAATCCGCCAAATTGCCCCAAGCCCTGGATGGCGGGGGGATTGAACGGGATCACCAGCGCTTCCGGTATCCCCATCAGCGGCCCACGCAGGCGCGCTAGCACTGCCGCAGCGGTGTGCTGGTCGCCTTGCCGCTCTCTAAACGGCTTCAACGGAATAAACACGATCGCGCGATTCGGCGCTGAGCCGGAAAAGCTGAATCCTCCGACCGAGAATACGCCCTCAACTTCTGGGATATTCGCCGCCGCCGCTTCCACTTTGCGCATCGCTTCCAGCGTGTACTCCAGCGACGCACCTTGCGGTGCCTGCACCACCACGATCAGATATCCCTCGTCATCCTCAGGAATGAAAGCTCGAGGAACTTTTTGGTACAGAAAATACGTGCCAACCAGGGCCACGAGGAAGGCGGCAAAGGCCGCATATCTCCACGCGCCACTGAGCACGTGGCGGACGGAGGTTTGATACCAGCTGGTGCCGGTGGTCACCACATGGTTGAATGCGCGAAAGAAGCGTCCTTGCACGCGCTCGCGATGATGCCCCAGGAAAATCGCTGACAGCGCAGGCGTGAGCGTCAACGCGTTGAATGCGGAAATAGCCACGGAAAACGCAATGGTCAGCGCAAACTGGCGAAACAGGATCCCAGTAGTTCCGGGGAAGAGCGCGACCGGCACAAACACCGCCACCAGCACCAACGAAGTGGCAACCACCGCGCCCGCCACTTCCTTCATCGCCACCGAAGCCGCATTGTGTGGCTCCGTGATCCCTTCCACGATGTGCCGCTCGACGTTTTCGATCACCACGATCGCATCGTCCACGACCAATCCCGTGGCCAGCGTGATCCCAAACAGCGTCAACGTATTGATCGAAAATCCAAACGCTTTGATGAAAATAAACGTTCCCACCAGTGACACCGGAATAGTAATCGCCGGAATGAACGTGCTGCGCCAATCCTGCAAAAACAAAAAGATGACCGCAATCACCAGCAGGATGGCCTGCAGCAGCGTGATCATCACGTCGCGGATCGATTCGCTCACCACGTTGGTAGTGTCGAAAGCAATCGCGTATTTCAGTCCTGGCGGGAAATTCTTCGAGAGCTTCAGAAATTCCGCCTTCGCCGCCTTGTCCACGTCCAGCGCATTCGCCCCCGGCAACTGCGTCACGCCCATCCCAACCGCTTCGTGCCCGTCAAACCGCAACCGCGAGCTGTAATCCTCGGCGCCCAGTTCCGCCCGACCCACATCTTTTACACGCACCAGCGTGCCGTCTGTACCGCTCTTCAAAACGATGTTCTCGAACTCCGACGCTTCCGTCAGCCGACCGATCGCCCGCACGCTGATTTGAAAAGTTTGCCCGCTGGGCGTAGGCGGCTGGCCGATCTGCCCCGCGGCCACCTGCACGTTCTGTTCTTGCAGCGCCGTCAGAATGTTGCTCGCGGTCAATCCGCGCTGCGCCATTTTCGAGGGGTCCAGCCACAAGCGCATGGCGTATTTTCGCTCGCCAAAGATGAGGGCATCCGCAACGCCCGGCACCCGCTTGATGGCATCACGAACATATACATCCATGTAATTGCTGAGAAACAGGCTGTCGTATTGCCCGTTTTCCGTATACACGCCGGCGCCAAACACAAATCCGCTGGCCTGCTTGCTGACAAAAATTCCGGTGGTCTTGACTTCGTTCGGTAAGCGCCCCAGCGCCTGATTGACGCGGTTCTGCACATCCACCGAAGCCAGATCGACGTCGCGGGAAATATCGAACGTAACCGTGATAGAGCTGGAGCCATCGTTGCCGCTCGTCGACGTCATGTACTTCATGCCCTGCACGCCGTTGATGGCTTGTTCGAGGGGAAGCGTGACCGCGGACTCCACCGTTTGCGCGTTCGCGCCGATGTAGAAGCTGCTAACGATTACTTGCGGAGGCGCCAGGTTGGGAAATTGCGCAATGGGTAGCGTAGGAATCGTAATCGCGCCGCCCAAAATAATCAGCAGCGCGCAAACCGTAGCAAACACCGGCCGCCGTATGAAAAAATCAACCAAGCATCACCTAGTTCCTTCGACGAACTGTCGGCGCCATGTTTCGGGGGCCCGAGTCACCATCCCCGGGAACGCCAACTTCCGAATTGACCTTCAGTCACCCGCCGCGGGTGCCGCCTGCTGCACTTGCTCCATCACAGGCATTCCATCCTGCAAGAATTGCAATCCGGAAACAATAATGTGGTCCCCCGTCTTAAGCCCGTCCAGCACCACGTAGTCATTGCCAAACGTGTCGCCGACCTTCAGCAGCTTCTGCCGCGCCACGGTGCCATTGCCTTCCTTCACCGCCAAAAACGCAAAAAATTGTCCGCTGATTCGCGTCACGGCCAGAATCGGAATTACCGTTCCCTCATGCGTGGACCACACGACCTGCGCGCGCAGTTGTTGCGCGACGCGCAAGCCTCGAGGGCTATCCACCGTGGCCTTGGCTAACACTGTCTGCGTCTCGTTATCCACTTGCGGTGACAGGAACGTGATTCGCGTGTCCGCCAACTTGATCCCCGCATCATCCGTCAGATGCACCGGCAGCCCGATCCGCAAATTTCGCGCGCGGTCCGCAGGCACATAGATGTACGCCTCCAGCGGCCCCAACTCATCCACGGTGGTCAGCAGCGTTGTAACGGCCACTCGATCGCCAACGTGCACTGGAATATCGCCGACAATTCCATCTCTCGGAGCCGTGACGCGATAATAATGAAGTTCCACTTGTTGCTGGTTGACTTGATCCGTCAACGCCTTGAGCTGCGCCAGCGCCGCGTCATAGGTCGTTTGCGCGTTGTCCACGTCCTGCTTCGGCACCACGCCTGCCGCAAACAGCTTGCGCGACCGGTCCAATTGAATCTGCGCATACCGGACGTTGGCTTCCTGGGCCGCCTTCGCCGCTTCCTGGCTGCTCACTGCAGCTTGCTGTTTCAGCGGATCGATCTGTAGCAGCGGTGTGCCCGCCGTAACGTGATCGCCAGAATTCACGAAAATCTTGGTGATGTACCCTTCCACCTGCGGATTAATATTTGCGGAGTGCCGCGACTTCAGCACCGAGAGGTACTCCGTGGTTTCGGGGACGTTCTGGGCTTGCGCTACCTTCACCTGCACTGGTACAGCTTGCGGACCGCCGCCAGCCTGCGGATCGCCCGCCGAAGTCTTGCCGCAACCGGCCGCCAACGCCAAAGCGCCAGCCAGCAGCACGGCGTGCGCACGCCTTGTAACTAGCCTATTTTGAATGAGCTGCGAAACAGACATACGTGAACCCCACCCCATGGGAATCCATAGTTTACGATACGTTGGCGCTAACGCAAAAATTACGGGACACCCGACCCTTAGTTAGACGTTGAGGAGGGAATTGCGTTACTTCATTTCACCCGGGCGAAACCTGCAAGCTATTGAGATGGCTCAATATAAATCGCGGGTGTCGATTTTGTTGCCGGAAAGCCCCAGTTGCAACACTTCCATCTGTTCTGGCCGGTCAAAGACTTTGCCGGGAAGCAATCTCTTGATGAAAATGCGAAACCCACCAAACGCCACGCCGAAAGCGATCGCCATAACCATGAAAACGCCGGTACCGACAAAGATCCGATACAGAACCATCGCCCAAGGCGGATCGGTAGCGGTCTGGCTCGGCTCGTTCCAGGTCACCTGCGTCTCGTAGTTAACCGCGCCGCGTAAACTCTCCGCATAAGCCGGCGAACTCGGCCCTATCACCACCAATAGCAACGAACCTTTGCGCTCGATCACGCTTCCGGCTGTCTTGGCCGCTTCGGAAAGCGCCGTCTCCAGATGCCGCATGTGCAATTCCGCAAGTTGCGGCGTCGGATAGTCGATCAGCAGCAGCACGCCCGTATCACGCCCGTGGTGATACTGCGCCAGCATCGCCTCGGCGCCCTGCGCAAAACCAACCGCGCTGGTCAGGCCGACGATCTCCGGTTTACCGGCGGAATCTGCAGCAGACTGCAGGGCAATCGGCCCCAACGCATAACGCTGGGTCGCGTTTACCAAATCTTCCTTAGGCAGATACTCGCGAATTGGCGGCAGCGGTGTCTTAGCTGATCGGGCCGCAACGAGGGAGGTGAGTTCTTGCAAATCCTTCGTCGACACGTTCCGGGGTTGGTCAACGCCAACAACCACGTCCCCAACTAAGGCCAGCAATCCCTTATTGTCTACTGCTGTGAATCTTCCCACCGTCGAAGGAGACATAGTGGGCCGCAGGAGCGAAGTGTAGACCTCGTAGGCGCTGCTTGGATCGCGGTAACGGCCTGCCCAAATCGTGGCGCTCTGCTTGCCGGAGGTGAATTGGCACTGGCGGAAGTCGCGTTCGCCCGCCTCTTTCGAGACACCTGGGCGCTGCGCATTCGCGTCGCAATTGGTGCTGTGCCAGCTTCCGAACGCCTCGGGCAAAGCGGATTGTTCTTGTGTCGGTTTCTGAGCGGAGGTATTCGCGGCGCTCAGGAGAGCGAATAGGCTTGCAAAAAGGGCAAAAAAGAATTGACGGCGCATCCCTACTACCTTTTCTTTGACACCACTAGATTAACGTTGGTTCCGCGATTGTTCAACTTGGGCGCTTATTGAGCTGGGAGTGGACGACTTTCCGGGAACGTTCAGGGTCATGCTGTTCAGGCTCTGAAGGTAGTTTGCCACACCTTGATACAGGCCCTCGGCTACGCGCTGGCGGTGCTCGGGATTCTTCAACAGCCGTTCGTCAGCCGGGTTACTCAGGAAAGAAATCTCGGTGAGGATCGAGGGCATATCCGCGCCGACCAGCACCACGAACGGTGCTTTGCGCACGCCACGGTCTTTTACGGTTTTGTTCAGTTTCTGGATGCGCTTGGCCAGCGATTCCTGGATGTCCGCGGCGAATTCGCGCGATTCGTCAATCTTTTCACTGCGTGCAATCTTCTTCACGATGTCTTCCAGGTCGTGAATGCTCTGTTGCGCCGTGGCGTTTTCGCGCGAGGCCACTTCCATGGCGTCTGGAGAGCCTTTCAAGTTCAAGTAATAAGTCTCAATTCCGCGCGCAGCATGGTCGTGGCTGGAATTTGCGTGGATGGAGATGAACAGGTCGGCTTTGGATTCGTTGGCGACCCGCGTTCGCTCTTCCAGCGGGATAAACGTATCGTCAGAACGGGTATAGACGACTTCTGCTCCAGGCAATCGCTGATGAATGATTTTTCCGAGGCGCAGTGCTACATCCAGGCAAATATCTTTCTCCATCAAGCCAGTCGGGCCGATGGTTCCCGTATCGTGGCCACCGTGGCCGGCGTCGATCACGATACGGCCAATCTTGAGCCCTAGCGCGCGCGTTAACGTGGACTGACCGTCGCGCGTGGGCAGCGCCGCGTTGGCGGGTTGAATCAGATCGGGTTTCGCGCCAAGTGCTTTTGCGTTCCTGGAGCGTGATTTGCTGGCTGGAGCCATCAGACTCGAATTGCGTGGTGCAGGAAGCGCGGAAGGAGGCCCACCCGCTGTAGCCGCGGTACTCGATACGATCGCCCCACCGCTTTCGGCGGGTACCGGTGGCCCAAATGGTTCCACGCGGGTCGTCGCGGTCGAGACGGCTTGCACGCCGGCTCGTTCCTCGCGGGCCGCGGCAGCATCGACGCTCGGTTCTTCGATCGGGCCTGGAGCGGCGTTGCGCTTGGACTTTGCCACGCGGACTGCTGCGCCGCGCGTATCCGGGTACAAATCGATCACCAGTTGCGGCGGGTTGGTCAGCAGGGACGCGGTGTAGTCTTTCACGCCGTTGATGGTCAGCACCACGCGCACGATGCCAGCCTGATTTTGCGCCACGCGAACGGCGGAGAGCAGATCGCCTTCCACGTGAATATTCTGTCGCGCTAGTTCTGGCGTGAGCCGCGCGGCGTGCAGGTCAAAGAAAATTCGGTCCGGATTGCGAATGCGCGCCGAGGCGTACTGCACTACATCCTCAAGGTCGATAGTGACGCGCGTGGAGTCCGCCGAGGCGGTGGTTCCAATGCGCCGTAGCCGCGGCGCCCTGCTGGCATTAGCCGCTGCGTAGACCGGCACCGCATCTGCGGGAACTTTGCGCGCGGATTCGGCAACCTCTGCCGTTTTCTCCGCAGCTTTGCCTGCCTCGGAGCGCGCAGGTTCGCTTTTAACCTCAGCCGATTCCTCGCCGCTGCGCAGCAGCGCGATTTCCGCCAGGGATTCCTGCACCTCGCGTTTGCGCGCAGAGCGCGGATACTTCTTCAAAAACTCCTCAAACGTCTTGGTGGCTCCGGGAGCATCCCCTAGCTGCTCTTTCTGCAGCCGGGCCATGCGCAGCATGGCATCCTGCCCGTAATGGCTGGTGGGATATTCGTGCAGCAGGAACTTGTAGGAATCCGCCGCAAGCTGGTAGTAGCTGCGGCCGAATTTATCTCCCATCTCGGAGTAGAGTTCAGCCACGGCCAGCAATGCGTCGGGCACTTCCGCGGCGTGCGGCGTGATCAGGTACACGCGGCGATAACTCGCAACCACTTGCTTGTATTCGGAAAGCGGGCGCTTCTCGATGGGCTTGCTGTTCAACTCTGCGCGCATCTCTTCGGCGCGCGCAAATTGTGTGGAAGCGGCTTGGCGGCGGTTGGCGTCGTTGTGCGTTCCGGAGTCTTCGCTTGCCGGGGAAGGGAGAGCGCAGAAGACGGTAAGACCGATGGCGAGGAAAACTGGCGAAACGCTGGCGAACAGCTTGTGGAAAAAATTTTGGCTTGCCAACATCCCCGCCTTGCGCGCCCCGCTGCTTTGAAGCGCTCCCTCAGCCCTTACGCTCTGAACTATTTGCGAAGCCTTACTCGTTGGTGAAAATGACGCGGCCGGTGGGATCGGGTTCTTTGCGGATGGCGTGCGGATTGGTCCACAAGCCTTCCATGCGTCCCGAGCCTGGCCGGAAATAAGCATTCTGCACTTTCTGCACGTAGTCGCGAGTCTCTCGAAATGCCGGAACGCCGTGCGCGCGGTCCACTGCGCCTTCACCAGCATTGTACGCCGCCAGGGCCAAATCCAGATTGCCATTGTATCGTTGTAGCAACGTCTTCAGATATCGAACCCCGGCGTCGACATTCTGTTGCGGGCTGAAAGCGTCGTTCACGCCAAAGCGCACCGCGGTGGTCGGAATCAATTGCATCAAGCCGAGCGCGCCTTTGCGCGATTTCGCCGTGGCGTTCCAACCGGATTCGGTTTCGATTACGGCGCGAACCAGGGCCGGGTCCATGTGGTGGCGCTCCGCCGCTTCGCGGACCAGCCTTTCAGCGCCGTCGCGGTCGATGGTCATGGCCGGGCGGCTGCGGCCTGCAAAGGAAGATTCCGCAGGCAAGAAGATGGTTGCGCGAGATTTTGGTGTGGCGAACTTGCTGACATTTGGGGCAAACCGGCTCGGGGCGGGATCGGAGTTGACGAAGAAATGGCGGCCGCTGCTATCGTCGATAATCTTGGCAATTTGAGCGTTCGCCGACTGGAGGCAAAGGGCTAACGCTGCCAAACCAAAGCAGGCTCGCCAGAGTGAGCGAGTTTGCCAGGGCAGATGTGCCTTGGGCGAGCAGGCCGGGATTGCCGTGCGTATGCGCATCGGTGCTGGATAAGGTACAAACCTCGTACCCTGTTGATTTCGTGTTGCAAACGCGCTTGGCGAGCTGCGAAAACCGTCTCGCCCTGGACACACAAACTTAGCGCAGGGGGATTATAGCAATGGCTCAAGAAGCGAGGGAATAGACTGCAAGGCACTTTTTAGGGCGGCTGTGTCCTTTCCGCCAGCCTCTGCTAAATCGGGTCTTCCGCCTCCGGAACCGCCTACCTGTTTGGCTAGTTGCTGGATCAGCTTTCCGGCATGGATTTTGGAGGTCAGATCCTTCGTAACCCCTGCAATTAGAGCAACTTTGCCGTCATCCGACATGCCCAGGGCGACCACGCCGGAGCCTAGTTTTTGGCGCAGGGAATCGACCAGTTGGCGAAGGCCTTCGCGGTCGACATTGGCGACCTCCGCAGCAATGACCTTGACCCCTTTGACTAGCTGGACTTGAGAGGTTAGGTCATCCAATTGCCCGAGGGCGCCCTTGCGTTTTTGCGCTTCGAGCTGCTTTTCGAGGTGCTTGGAAGTTTCCGACAGCTTTTCCACAGTGGCTAAAATAGCGTCCTCGCCGACGTTGAGTTTCGTGGCGATTTGGCTGAGTAATTGGGCGCGCTGTTGGTAGTGTTCCAGGGCTCCGATGCCGGTTACAGCCTCGATTCGGCGTACGCCGGCGGCCACTGATTGCTCGCTGACAATCTTGAGCACTCCTATGTCGCCGACGCGGTGGACGTGGGTGCCGCCGCATAGCTCCTTGCTGTAAAAGCCGCGGGGGGAGCGCGGGTCGGACATGGTCACTACGCGGACGTTGCTCTCGGGATATTTGTCGCCGAAGAAGGCCAGGGCGCCGGAGGCCAGAGCGTCTTCGAGCGAGGTGACATTGGTCTCGATCTGGCAGTTGTAGCGGATCTCGTCGTTGACTTGCTGCTCGATGTCGCGCAGCTCTTCGGCATCGACGTGCGCAAAATGCGAAAAGTCGAAGCGCAGGCGGTCGGGAGCATTGAGCGAGCCGGCCTGCTTGACGTGCGTGCCAAGAATATTGCGGAGCGCGGCGTGAACGAGATGCGTGCCGGAATGATTGCGCATGATGCGCGCGCGGCGCTCGGCATCAGCCTGCACGGAAATGCGATCGCCGACACGTAGCGTGTCTTTGGCGGTAACACGATGCGCGACAAGACGCGGGACAGGGTAATATGCGCCGCTTACTTCGGCGACGACCTGCGCTCCGGACGGATCGTAGAACGCCCCCGTATCGCCCACCTGGCCGCCGGATTCGGCGTAAATCACGGTGCGGTCGAGCACGACTTCGCCGGATTCGCCCGGTTTCAATTCGGCGACAGGGCCAATCTTTGTGACAATGGCCTCGATGCGAGCGTCCTTAGCACTCGTGGCGAAATAAAAATCCGGCTCCGTCTTGTAGGTT
>Ga0137418_10000994_pt1 | contig 26010 bp, 19 predicted proteins | sample CZODoug3_1_2_16f_FD_122242 | JGI IMG/M metagenome (GOLD analysis project Ga0137418, IMG submission 122242) | Vadose zone soil fungal communities from Angelo Coast Range Reserve, California, USA - CZODoug3_1_2_16fungal (Hybrid Assembly) | ecosystem: Environmental > Terrestrial > Soil > Vadose...
TTGCTGTTGGAGCCCACGGCCGCCGCCAGCGTTACACTGCCTCCCCCCGCGGGGAGGACGCTGATACTGCTGGCAACTTGGGTTGTCGTCGTCGCGGGTGAAATGGTCACGCTCAGCGTGTTGCTATTGCTGCTCTGATAGTTCGCGTCGCCGGAAGTATACGCCGCTGTAATGCTGTGGCTTCCCCCGGGGAGCTGCACATTGAGGTCGTCGACCAGCCCTCCCTCATTGCTGATCTTCGAAGCGTTCGTCGCGTTCGAAGCCGGCCCGCTCGGAAAATCATTCAGATTGGCCGTGCCATCCTTCATCGCGATCGTGCCCGTAGGGCAGGGAATCGGCGACACGGTCTTGGGATAGGTGAACGCGCAGTTCGTGCCGTCAGACTTGGTCACAACTACATTCAAGATATACGGGGACCCGTATTGCACCGGGGACGGAGAGGTGCTCAAGTGCGGGTTGTTGTTACTGTCGAATGTTACAAAATTCACTGTGGTTTTACTGGCGAAGTTTGCGCCCTGCACGGTTCCCGCCAATGCCACAGGTGTCGAGGTGCTCATTGCATGCGTTGAGTCTCCGCCGTAAGTAGCCGAAACAAAAGCTGTTCCTGGCGGCAGAAGATTCGTTGTGACGGTTGCAACTCCCGAGGTAAGCGGGAACGATGGCCCAAGTGATCCAAGAACTGTGGTCTGATCGCTCGCCAGCGCCGTCAAAGAAACATCCTCCGCCATTGCCGCGGATGAGGTTGGTGGCGCTGGTGTGACCGTTACCGTCGCCGTGAACGGAGTTCCCGAGGGCGTTCCCCCAGTTGGACTCGTAACGGTGGTCGTTGTAGCGGTTCGAGCAAACGTACTCCACTTGGCAAGAAGGTTGGTTACGTTCACCGACCCAAGTCCCGTCGCCAGGTCGTATTGCGGGCCTGCGCCATACGCAACACTTCCGTTTGCAACGGTGACGCCGAACGTGGATCCAGCGCCCTGGCACCACGATGTGCTGCCATCCACATTGCTCGTGCTGCCTTTCACGCACGCAACGCCGATATTGCCTTTCGTCACGTCGTTGAAAATGCAAGCAGCATTCGGAGTCGCCGGCAGGGAAGAGTTACAAAGATTGCCGGTGTAATTGGTGTCGTGCGCCGCCAGGAAGTACAACCCGTAATTCACGTTCCCCTGTCGCCCGCCGCCGTTGGCCTGGTTGATCAGGGCCACGATCGCGCCGAACGGTGGCGTTGCCGCAGACGTACCTCCCACCAAGGTGAAGTCCGTGAACGGACTGCTCAAACTGCACGAGGCGTTGTTAAGATTCACGTCGGCCTGGCACGTGATGACCGCCACGCCATTCTGCCCGTTGCTGGCGAAGAGGGATACGTCAGGGAGTGTGCGCACAGTTGGAGACTGGCTGGTATGAAAACCTGTCTGGTAGGCGGGAAGCGCATACCCCTTGCTGCAATTGCTGCCCGAGAAGATGGCGCAATTGCTCGGGCCGCCGCTTCCAGCGGCCAGGTCGGCTCCCTGCTGATCCACGGCGTTGCAGGCCTGAGGGAAATTGATTGCGCAAAGGGAATCGTCCCAAGTGGTTTCCGGTATATACATCAGCGCTGACGCGAAGGTGGGGCCGTTCGTCGCGCTCCAAAACTGGTTCGGAGGCGTCACCGGCTGCGCGGTAGCGTCAAAATCCGTTCCGCCGACCGCCACGTTAAATGGCGTGGAAGCGATGCCGCTCACCGCTAACCCGTTGACCGCGGCGTTCGGACTGACTCCGGTCGGGTCGCATCCAGCCGATCCGTTATCCCCCGTGGAAACGACCACGGTGATTCCTTGCGCCGCCGCCTGCTCCCACAAGGAGTTGAAAAATTGATTCGTGGCGGCCCCCAGAAAGAATTCACATTGCCCGTAACTCTCGCTAATGACCGACGCCAGATTGTTGTCCACTGCATAGAGGGCGGAAAGATCAACCCCCTGCGTTATTTGGGTCGGATTGGATGACGTGGTGGATGAAGTCACCAGTAGAATCGTGGCATTAGGTGCGACCGCTCCGGCCCATTCCACATCCAAATCCGATTCGCCTTCGTCGCCAGTGGCAAGCTGCAAGCCCGGGTCTGGGCCGTTCACGATAACGTTATTTGCTTGCGTGAAATTCTGCGGCAAACCAAAAAGGTTCCGGAAGTCGATTACGTCCTGCGCATTGATATTAGACTGGCCAATCACGGCGATAGTTTGCCCCGTGCCGTCCGCTCCTGCTGGAATGTTGTAAATCTTGGCAAAGTCGGCGGGCGCCATCGCAAAGTTCGCTGGGTTATTCCCAAAAGTGAAGAGCGGCTTGATCTGCCCGGTATCCCGCTGCCAGCGATACACACCCTTGTTATGCAAGTGCGCACGCCTGGGGAAACTGTTCAGCGCGGCGACGCCCTTCACCACCGGCGCAAGCGCCGCCGGAATCGCCGGCTCGCTCACGTTGGCGATGTGCTCCTCACCATTCACCGCGAACTTGTGAATCTCCGTGCGAAACGCGTTGCGAACCTGCGCCACGGTTCCGTTGAACTCAATCGCGCCGCGTCCCGCGGCCACCTTGGCCACCTGAAAGCCTTGCCGCGTCAGCCAGTCGGTCACTGCTTGTACATCGGCGTCAGACGGACCGAACTGCTTGCCAAACTGCTCCGGAGTCAGCCACGCGTGATAGCTTGCCGATCCCTTGGTCTGCTGCGCGTCTATTAATTGCTGAAGCGCCGTTTCCTGCTCCGCGCCGCGTTGCAGCGTCAGCAGCATGCGCGTCATTGGTTGCGAATCGGCAACTGCTCCGTGATCGAATTCCGGGCGTGCCAGGGGATGCACATTGCCTTTCAACTGAACGGTGCGCGTATCGTCAACTTGCGCGGTAACACGCGCGGGCACAGGGTGGGTCTGCGCTTGAATGGCTGGGGTTGCGAGTAGAGCGAGGGAAAGGGTTCCAAGAACTACACCCATCGCGGTCGTTCTGATTTTCATGGTTCGCATCGGCTCCTGAGTTTGAATACTTCCGGACCAACCACTGCCACTTCGCAGGAATCACGGTCTTCACGCCCCCATGCGAGGAACCTGATTCTTGCTTCCCATCAGATGCAAAAAAGAGGCTTGGGTTTGCCAGTACGGCATAGATTTGACTCCGCTTCCACCCTCTATGGTGTAACAAATTTGCATTAATTTGTACTTGCATGCGCAAGTACCATCTCAATGCTTGACCCGTTCGCGCCGGCCACCACCCCCCTGAGCTCGATCCCATCACACAAGCGCACGCAAGCCCAGCGCAACCCACCATAACCCCGCAATCGCCCAAAAAGTTGCGCCCCGAATTCCAGATTTTTCGGCTGCGGCGGTTTTCTGCCGCGCAATCCCCCTTCCTCGCGTCACTCGGTGTACAATTCGTTGCACTCTCTTGGGGTCAAGCGGGCCTGCTGAATACCTTCCTTTTATTCCGCACTCGCCTGATACGCCGTGTACTGGAAAGGATCTTCATGTCTCCTCGCAAGCTTCTTGCCTTGTTGTGCCTGTGCTTCGCTCTTGCATTTGCCGCAAATTCCAACGCCCAAACAAAGCTGCTTCGCTTTCCCGATATTCACGGCGACAAAGTTGTCTTCACTTACGCCGGCGATCTCTGGCTCGCCGCCACTTCTGGCGGCCTGGCCACTCGCTTGACCGCGCATCCCGGCGTCGAGGTCTTCGCCAAGTTCTCTCCCGATGGCAAATGGATCGCATTCACCGGGCAGTACGACGGCGACGAGCAGGTCTACGTCATCCCAGTGACCGGCGGCGTCCCCAAGCAGTTGACGTTCTATCCCGCCCGCGGCCCGCTCACCCCGCGCTGGGGCTACGACAATCAGGTCTACGGCTGGACCCCTGATGGAAAATCCATTGTGTTTCGCTCCCTGCGCGAGCACTTCGATCTCGGCGACAATCGTCTCTACACCGTTTCGCCCGACGGCGGCCTCCCGCAGGCTCTGCCCATGCCCTTCTCCGGCGCCGGCGATTTCTCTCCCGATGGCTCCGAAGTCGTCTACTCGCCGCTCTTCCGCGATTTCCGCACCTGGAAGCGCTATTCCGGTGGCTGGGCCCAGCAGCTCTACATCTTCGATTTGAAGACTCACGCCGCCGAAAAAATCACCGACGACCCGCGCGCGCACCGCGATCCCATGTGGGTCGGCGGCAAAATTTTCTATTCATCGGACAAGGACGACACGCTCAATCTTTACGCCTATGACGTAAAAACAAAAAAGACGGACCAGCTCACCCACAGCACCAAGTGGGACGTCCGCTGGCCCAGCACCGATCACAAAAGCCAGATCGTCTATGAATCCGATGGCGAGCTGAACATCTACGACATCGCAAGCGGCCAATCGAAGCAAATCTCCATCACCGTTCCCACCGATGCGCTCGCCATGCGTCCCTCGCATGTTTCCGCCGCCAGCAACATCGAATCCTTCAGCCTGAGCCCCAAAGGCGAACGCGCCTTGTTCGTCGCGCGCGGCGACGTCTTCACCGCGCCCATCGAAAAGGGGCCCACGCGCAACCTCACCAACTCCTCGAACGCCCACGACAAGTCCGCGCAGTGGTCGCCCGACGGCTCGAAAATCCTGTTCATCTCCGACCTCGATGGCGAAGAAGAGCTTTACACCATCAATCAGGACGGCTCCGGCAAGCCCGAAGAGCTAACCCATGGCTTTCACGCCATGCTCTATCAACCGCTCTGGGCGCCCGATGGCAAGCGCATCGCCTTCAGCGACGCAAAGAACAAACTCTATGTCCTGACGCTCGACGACAAAAAAGTCACTACCGTCGCCGAAAATCCCCGTGGCCGCGTCCACGATTACGCCTGGTCGGCCGAGGGCGGTCATCTCGCCTATTGCCTCGACAATCCCAATAATTTCAGCTCGATCTATATCTGGAGCGCCGTCGACGGCCAATCCCACCGCGTCACCGATGAATATTTCGACACCGGTTCCCCCTCGTGGGACCCCGAAGGCAACTATCTCTACTTCCTCAGCACACGTACGTTTTACCCGCAGCTCAGCTTGATCGAGTTCAACTACGCCACCAATCGCGGCAACTCCCTATACGCCTTCGCTTTGCGCAAGGACACCAAGAACCCCTTCCCGCCGGAAAGCGACGAAGTCACCGTAACCAAGGAAGGCGAAGCCGGCGCCGACAAGGGCAAGGAAGCCGACAAGGAAAAGAAAGACGAAAAGAAAGAAGCCAAGAAAGAAGAAAAGAAGGACGAGAAAAAGCCTGAAAAAAAGAAGGAATACATCAAGATCGACTTCGACGGCCTTTCCGATCGCGTCACCCGCGTGCCCGTGGACGCCGAAAATTTCTTCCGCATCGTCGCGACCAAGGACCATCTCCTCTATTCGCGTGATGGCGCTCCCTTCTACGGCCGGGAGTCTTACCCGGACACCGACCTGGTCCTCTTCTCATTCAAAGACCGCAAAGAAACCACGCTCGCGGAAAAAATTCAGGGGTTCGATGTTTCGGGGGACGGCAGCAAGGTCATCGTCCGTGATGAATCTGGCTTCAAGCTCTTTGACGCCAAACCGGAAGGGAAGGGCAGTCCCAAAACCATTTCCACTGCCAACCTCATGGTCGATCGCGTCCCCCACGAAGAATGGGTGGAGATGTACAACGAAGTCGGCCGCCGTTACCGCGACTTCTTCTACGTCGAAAATATGCATGGATATGACTGGACCGCGCTGCTGGCGCAATATCGGCCTCTCGTTGACTACGTCGCCCATCGCTCCGATTTGAATTACGTGCTCGGTGAACTCGTTGCCGAACTCAGCGTCTCCCACGCCTATATCGCGGGAGGCGACATCGAAATGCCCAAGCGGCCCCAGATCGCTCTGCCCGGCGCGCGGATCGAACTCGATGCCGCTGCCGGCCGTTACCGCATCGCCAAAATCTTCCGCGGCCAGAATCAGGAAGAAATCTACCGCTCGCCGCTCACGGAAGTCGGCGTGGACGTGAAAGAAGGTGACTATATCCTCGCCATCGACGGCCAGGATCTGACGCCGAAAGACAATCCCTATCAATTTCTCCGCAACAAAGCCAATCGTCCCGTGCAGTGGACCGTGAACTCCAAACCTACGCTCGAAGGCTCGCACAAGATCACCTATCGCCCGATCACCAGCGAGACCAACCTGATTTATCTGGAATGGGTAAACCACAACCGCGAAGCCGTGGACAAGGCCACCGGCGGCAAAGTCGGCTACATCCACATCCCGGACATGGGCGATGACGGCATTCGCGAATTCATCAAGACGTACTACCCGCAAATCCGCAAGCAGGCTTTGATCGTGGATGTGCGAGGCAACGGGGGCGGCAACATTTCCCAAATGCTCATTGAGCGCCTGCGCCGCCAACTTTTGGGCGTCGAGTATGATCGCCTGGACAAGCAGACAGAAACCTATCCCGACTCCGTGTTTTACGGCCCGAAAGTTTGCCTGATCAACGAAACCTCCGCATCCGACGGCGACATCTTTCCCTACATGTTCCGTCAGTCAGGGCTTGGCCCGCTAATTGGCAAGCGCACCTGGGGTGGAGTTGTGGGTATCAGCGGCCGTGGCCCGCTGCTCGATGGCGGCCAGGTCTTTGTGCCCGAGGCCGCCACGGGTTCCGTGGCAGGCCAATATGTAATCGAAGGCCACGGCGTTGATCCGGACATCGTTGTCGAAAACGACGCTGCATCCGTGATTGACGGCCGCGACCCGCAACTCGAGCGCGGCATCTCCGAAATTCTGAAAGCCCTACAGGCAAATCCCAAGGTGCTACCGCCGCGTCCACCCGACCCGGTCAAAACACCCAAGCACTAGTTGCCGAAATAAGTGAGCGTTGTCGTCCGTGTACGACACACTGCAAAAGTTGTCATCCTTGAGGCTATCCGACAAGGATAGCCGAAGGACCTCAACTTAAGATTGTTCTACGAAGTTAGAAGTTATATGTGAATAGGTTTGGGGGTAACCGCGCGCCCTAAACATTCCCACCCGAAATAATGATCCCAATCTTCGCCGCCGGCTTTCCCTTCCTCACTCTTTGGTTCAACCCCGGCACTCCCCCCGCCCGCAACAGCGGCGCCAACGCCACCGCGCTCGACGGCTCAATCACCAATTTCATCCGCTGCCCCACCAGTTGCATCGTCTCCACAATCTCTTTTTCGCCCACAAGCAAAATCCCCGCCAATTGTTTCCGCAGAATCGCAAACGTACGCGCCGCCAGCGAAGCGCGCAATCCATCCGCGATCGTATCGCTCGATTCCATCGTCTGCAGCGTGCCGGTCTTCAGCGAACGGTATGCATCGTCGGCAAGTTCCGGCTCGCAACCATAAATGCGAATCTCCGGATTCAATCCTCGTGCGCCCAGGCACGTCCCACTAAGGAGTCCTCCGCCGCTCACCGGCGCCAACACGGCGTCCAGGTCGGGAATCTCTTCCAGCAGTTCTTTCGCCGCGGTCGCTTGCCCGGCAATGATGCGGTCGTCGTCGTACGGGTGAATCATTGCCGCGCCAGTTTCCGTCTGGATGCGCTTCGCCGTTTCCGACCGCGCGGAAACCTTCGGCTCGCAATACGTAATCTTCCCGCCATAGGATTCCACCGCGCGGCACTTCACCGCCGGCGCATTTTTCGGCATTACAATCCACGCCGGAATCCCCCGCCATGCCGCCGCGCGCGCCACCGCCGCCGCATGGTTTCCACTCGAATGCGTTACCACGCCATGCGAAGCCTCTTCGTCGCTCAAGGAAAAAATCGCGTTGGTCGCGCCGCGTATCTTGAACGATCCCGTCTTTTGCAGGTTCTCGCACTTGAAAAACAGTTCCGCGCCGCTCATCGCATTCAGCGATTCGCTGGTCATCACCGGCGTCCGGTGAATCCGCGGACGAATCCGCTCATGCGCCTCCTCGATGGTTTTCCACTCGATGGAGGTCCCCGAAAGGTCCGGGCTAGGGTTAGTGCTCGCCATACCCCCAGTGTAGTGCAAATCGTACCCTCCAGAGCAATTGGGGTCGCCAGAAGGTAGCGGACATCCTTCTCACTTTTCGGCTGATTCGGGACACCCTGTTACAGCGCCTCTCGCCGGCAAGCGGACTTCATAGCCCATCCGTACCCCCTCGTACCTCTTGACCACCCCGCCACGAGTGATACTCTTAGGGTTCAGAGATTTATCGTCGGCGCGAGCTCCCTCCCCGCTGCACGCGCAAAAAACGAAATGGCCCCTTCTGAACGCCGACATCTCGAGCGCTATCGCCTGCGCATCCCCCTGCGCTTCCGCACCATTAATCTTGCCGGAGATAAAAGCGAACACTTCACCGAAGCTCTGAACGTTTCCCGCGGCGGATTTTTCTTTGTTACTTCGGCCCCGCTTCAAGTGGGCATGCCCATAGAGGCCACCATCAAAATGCCCCCCGAAGTCACAGGCGGAAAGTCCGACGAAACCCACTGCAAGGCGCGAGTTGTGCACGCAAAGGCAGATTCCTACAGCGACGGCCGCATGGGCTTCGGCGCCGAAATCGAAGCCTACATCGAGCCCGACAAGCCCAAGGCCCCCGGCCCCGAACTAGTCAAGCCATCCGCCCCAAAGAAAGCCTAATGATTTTGTAGAGGCCGCCTTCTGAGGCGGGCGCTTTAGATGTGTAGCGCCGGCATCCTGCCGGCAAGCTAATCCTGTTCTCTCTTACCTCTTCAGTCCCTCAACGTTAATCGTCGTTTTTCCCGCGCCCACATTATCAAACCGGTCGTACGCGCGCACCGCGATCGTGTGCTCCCCAGGCGCCAGGCCCCGCACAGTAAAGCTGTAACTCTCGGTCTTGCTGTCGCTGATCCCTTGCGCCGGCGCCAGCAAAATCCAGTCTCCGCCGTCCACGCTGTATTGCGCCTTCTCAATTCCGCTCGTCGCATCCATAGCGGTAAACTGGAAATTATACGCAACGCCCATCGAACGGTCCGCGTTCATCCCCGCCGCGCCGCCTTCCAGCTTCTGAATCACCGGCGGCGTATTATCAATCTCAAATCGCTCGCTCTCGCGCTCGGTCTTTAGCGTCGCATTCGGCGGATTCGAAGGCGAATCGCTCGCCACAATCTTCAGGTAATAAGCCCCGTCCGGCATCGCGGTCGCGTCCCACGAATAATATTTCTGGTCCAGATTATCTTTCAGCAGCAGCCAATCGTGCTGATTTTCCCCGCGAAAATAAACGGCGTAGCGCAAGTCATCGTCATTGTCGTCGTGCGCCGTCCACAACACCGCCGCATACCCCTTTTGATAGATGCCCTGGGGCTGTTGATCAAACTTGGTCGTTGTAGTGATCACCGTGCCCGACGGATTTGGTCCAGTCGGCTGCTTCAAACTCACGCTCGTCGCTTGCCCTGTAATCACCACCTGCGTCTGCGCCCGCGTGCCCGGCTCCTGCAGCGCAATCCCATCAATCACCGGCGCCACATTTTTCGGCAGATACGCCGCGCTCACCCAATCGATCCCGTCGCCCGGCCGCCCGTCGTGAATCACCGCTTTCCATTGCAGAAAACGCGCCGCCGGCGCCTCAATCTGCGTTCCTGGCGAGCTATACGGCCCGAACCATCGCGACCATTCCTTCCCTGGATCCTCGGTGTTCCCGGTGCGCACAAAAAACTCCAGTCGCGGCTCTTTGCTCTCTTTGCTCCCCTTCGCCGTGGCGCTCATCGCCGGGGGCCCCCACCATTCAATGTGTCCCCACTGCGAAAAAAGTTTCGCGTCAAACGATTGCGACTCAAACGTGCCTTCCGCCTCGTACTCAGGCCCCAGCGAAAACACTTTCCCGGGATTCGCCGTGCACAGATACACCTTTCCGCCGCTTGTCCGCGAAATTCCCGTAATCTGCGACGATCCCGATTTCGCCAGTTGCGCATACACGCCGCGCCCGTCAATCACCAGCAGCGCGCCGTTGTTTCCCGTACCCGCAAGCAGCCGCCCGTCCGAATTCAATCCCAACGCATACACAATCTCATCCCGCGAACTCCAGATCTCCTCGGGCGCGCCATCCGCGGAAATCCGGTAAATGCTGCTCGAAATCGCCTGCGGAAACGCCAGAAACGGCACGCCGCCCTGGACCACTCCAGGCGTTACGTTCGTTATCGTCGTCGTCCCCTGCGAAGTCGCAATCACCGCCGACGGCACCGCCGTTCCCGGCCGGTTCTTCTCCCCAATCGCCGCCACATACAGCGACCCGTCCGTCCCAACCGCAATCGAAGTCACTTCGCGCTTCGACGTTTCATAAATCACAAATCCGTCCGCGACGCTTTCCTCCGGCGTTTTCCTCTTCGCCGCCCGCTCAGCGTTGCGCGTAATCCGTAAAATCCGTCCGTTCGGTTCCGTCCCCGCCAGCAAATTGCCTTTGCCGTCGAACCCGAGCACCTTGATATGCGCTTCGTCGCTGGCGTAAAACAACTCGCCTTTTCCATCCGGCCCAACGCTGTAAACGCGCCCCTTGTCGCCCGTCGCTACAAACAGCGTCCCATCTTTCCCAAACGCCAGGTCCCAGATGTATTTCGACTTCGGATCGAAAAACACGCTCTTCTCGCCCGAGGCCGAAACCTTATAAACCTTTCCGTCCGGCGAAGTCGCCACATACAGCGCGCCCTTGCCGTCAAACGCAATCGACTGCACCAGCAAATCCGTCGACTCGAAAACGATCTTCGGCTTCCCGCTGCCCTCAAACCGGAACACCTTCGCCGGCGATCCGCCACCCGCATACAGCACGCCATTCGCATCCGTCTTCAATGACCACAAATACGAAGCATCCGCATCCGCCAGCAGCGAAAATTTCGGCGCCAACTCCAGGTGCCCATCGCTGCGCACCGCCACGCCCTGCGCCTTGCCCCTCTGAAACTCTTCGTATGTGGATTGCCGCCACCGGCGCGTATGCTCCGCCAACAGGGAAGTGGCCGCGATGCCCAGCAGTACGCACGGCACGATGAGGCGATAAAATCGCTTTGACATAGAAATTTTCACCGGATTTGCAAATTCAATGAGATCAGCCCGGAGACCGGGCCGCCCAGCATGATTGATGATTCACTGGCCAGCGATTCGCGCAGCACCTGCACGCTGCCCGGCCCCGGCCGCCCGTCCACCACATTGATCTGTGAGAGCGGCACGTTGGGCAATTCCTTGTCGTCCCACACCAGCGTCGGCGCCGGCACAAACAGGCCCACGTATAGCCGGTCGTTGTGCCGTTCGCGATTCATCAGCGCGATCAGTTGATCCAGCCCGTCCGATCCGCCACCGCCAGCCATTCCGCCAAACACAAATCCCCGCGAAGCGCGATTCATCCAGTCTGCATCGCTCACCAGCACGCGCAACGTTGTCCCGCGCGCCATCTGGTCCGGCACACGCACCGTGGTCTCTTCAATCCGCGCCGCCCCGCGATACGGCCTCAGCAGCACGCGCACCTTCAGCGTCTCGCCCGGCGCCGCTTCGCCCTTTTCCAGCCACGCACTGTCCACCGAGAACGATCGCCGCCCCGGCATACTCTCCACGCGCAGCGTAATGTGCTCCACCGCCGGAATTTCGAAATTGTTCGTGAACAACCGCCCGAAAACGTTCTGCACCACCAGCGCAACCGGCAAGCTGTCCGGCGCCATACTGTCCGTCGGCGCAACCGTATTTTCGATCTGCACCGGCACGTGGCCCTTCAACCGGATTTCCCCGGTCAGATGCAGCGTCGTGCCTTCGCCATACAAATAATTCTGGCTTACGCCGTTGAATGTCGTCAGCGCCACCAGCAGCGGCGTCAGCTTCGGGTGATTCACCACCTCAAAGTGCAGCTTCTTCTCCGCGCCGCCGATCGCAAACGTCAAATCCAGCGGAATCATCGCCGGTGGCGCGCCCAGCTTGCCGGTCACAGCCGTCGAATGGTCGCCGGTAATCGTGCCGATCGGCCCGCCCATGTTCACAATTTTCGTCGAAGCAAGTTCCGAAGAGAGTGTTGTCACCACGCGGCTCCGCGCCATCGGCATCTGCACGTCGCCAAAACTCAGAAACGGATGCCCGCACAAATACACGTTGTCGCCGCGCACCGCCGTCACCGTGCACGCCGAATTGATGGAAGCGTCGCCCTGCACCAGCACCATTCCCGCCATGTCTCCCGCCGCCAGCTTCCCATCATCCGGCCGCGCCTCTGCGGTTCCGCCTTGCGCGGCCACGAATCCAAAACTCTGCAGTTGCGTCGCAAAGGGCTGCAGCGCCGACGGCTGGAATCCCGAAAACACCAGCGGCGTTTCAATCGGCTGCAACGCCGCGCCGTTCGGCAGTCCCCCCTGCGCCACGGCCGTGTTCGGTAACGCGAATTGCCCCGTGCCCGGAGCCATCCCGGCACTCTGCTCTGGCGGGTGCAAAATGTCCTCAATCGGCGTCACGCCCGCCAGCGCTTCCTTTGTAAAAACTCCCAGCTTCAGTGACAGGGCCCCCGCCAGCTTTCCGTCCAGATAAACCGGGCTGCCGCTCATACCCGCCACCACGCCCGTGTGTTCCACCTTCGGCCCCTTCAACTCCACCAGAATGATCGACTGCTTCGGCCCCATGAAATTCGGCATCACGCCCACCACCACCAGGTCAAACTTTTCCACCTGGTCTCCCGCAAAAACCGTGTAGGCATACCCCTGCATCCCCGCGCGCACTTGCGAAAGCGGCAAAATCTCGTTCGATTCAGGCGGGGCCGCGGCGAGCGGAATGCCCGCCACCATCGTCAATATCAAAAGGAAATACGTGAAACGCTGGGAAAGACGAGCCATAAGCAGAGGAATGATCCCCCAAACTGTGAAGCCACGTGAGCGCCAATGATACCGGGCAGGCCATTAGTACGCAATTCAACCGCTCGCGTAGCCGGCCTAGTCCTGATGCCTTAGACGTCCTAGAACTCGATGCAGTTGCAAACTACTTCGGTTGTGTGGCCCTTCCGGAGTGTGGCCCGAGTATGGGAGGATGATTCAGCCCAAATCTGGAGGAACCTATGTCCGAACCGACAAAAGAAGAACTATTGGCGCGCATCGCCGAGCTTGAGAAGAAAACGGAAGCCCGCAAAAAGGGCGCCTTGGAATTTCGCGTCGGTGAAAAGGGCGGCGTCAGCGTCTACGGCCTGGGCCGCTTCCCGGTCACGCTGTATTACGAGCAGTGGGTCCGCCTCCTCGACATGTCCAAAGACCTCCGCGAATTCCTCGAAGAAAACAAGCCCCGCCTGAAGCTGAAAGAACAATAACCGCGTAGCGGCGACCTTCAGGTCGCCCTGCACCCCAACATTGCTGACTTTGTAGGGGCCGGGCTTGCCCGGCCCGCACTTTAGTTAGCCCGCGGCTATTTGATTCCGCGCGGTTTCGATACCGGTTCGTCGTCCGACCGCATACCCTTCGCATACAGGGCCACCTGAGCCGGCCGCGAAACCTCTCCCACCGGATCGTAGAAGAAACCACGCGAAGTTTCCGTCTCGCGCTCCACCTTCCAGACGCGAGTATTCGTCAGGTAATCCGGCTTCTCCGAAAACGGTGTCACGAACGCAGGGCAGAACCACTGAATGCGGTTGTTGGGCTGCGCCGCAAACACGCCGTTATCCAATGCAATCATGTGCGCACATTTGTGTCCGCCGTCTCCAGCTTCCTCCGCGTCTTCATGACCATACCAGTCAAGGGTGAACATGTACTGGCCGCCCTCCCAAGAGCCGTCCTTCATCTGCACTCTGACCCGCGATTCCTGGAGGCGATCGAATACGGTGCAGGTGACGTCGTAACTAAAACAATCCCAGAATTGCAGCCAATCGAGTGGAATGGTCGGTGCGCTCACTTTATGAGTAAATGCGTGGAGAGGCAGTCGCCAGATTACGGCACCATTGTCGGTCAGAACGTGAAACCCGAGGGCATGTCCTTTGATGGACGCCACGCCGAACACGCAAACATTCAAAAATTCTCCTTGATGGGCAAGGCCATCATAAAGAAATTCTTTTCGCAGAAAACAGTAGAAGCGAGGAATGTTCGCATTGAGTGTGGTCAATAATTTTCTCCCTTCAAGGCAGACTTAACGCGAGAGTAATACAATTTTTCGTGAATGGAAGAAAAATCGTGAAATTTTCTTGTGCGGAGAGGAGCGTGAAGTTCTTCTTTCTGCTGTCAATCGCGATGATGCATCGCGAAAATCTTGTCGGTCGAATCTTCGTAAGGATACACATGCACCATCCAGCCGAAAACCACCGGATGAAACTTGCCGCCGGCCACATCGCACGCCTCTTGCGTGGTGATGGATCCATGCAACCCAAACTTTGTGTAATCCGCGGTCTTTCGCTGGTCGCGCGGCGGCATGCATAAATTCGTGTGCAGGTGCCAGGTCGTCACACTCAAGGGCACGCGTTCGTTTAACTGATCCTCGCTAGCACGCTTCGGCATCGTGTACATCGCGCCAACCAGTTCGTACCCATCCGTGGTCTTCTTATAGAGCAGGGAAGTGGGACGCCCCGGGTCAAACGTAAACGCTTCCAGAAATCCATGCCCGTAATTCGTAAAGTGATATTCCGGCTGCGCCACGTTCGGCAAGAAAATCTTGTAACCCTCGTTGAGCGCCACGTGGTAGTCCTTGTACTTCGCAATCCCTGCGCGCAACTCCTTCACAATTTCCTCGGCCCTCTGCACGTCCGCCGCCGTCTGCGGCCGCGGCGAAGTCATGTGCATGTGCGGATTGTCGCCGTGATGCATGTGCGCCATGTCGTGCGTCGCGGCAGCCTCGTTCGACTTCGCATCGTCCATGTCCATGGACATCCCCGGCATCTTGCTGTGATCCATCGCCTGGCCTTGTTCCTGGGCTTGCTGAACAATTGCGACGGGATCTGCTGAAGTCTCCACCATCATGGGCGGCCGGTGATTCGGAATCGCGGCGAGCACCACGCCTACCAGAAACAGCGCTCCAAAGCCGATAGCAGCCTTGGTGATCAGTTGCATAAACGCATTACGCGGTGACATGACTTCTCCTCACAACATCTAGGGTGCATCGCTCTCTACTAATAATACGAAGCCTCCCCTCCTTATCTTTCACCCGAATTTCCGCCAGAGTTCCCCGAAAAAACTGTCCCCGAGTACAGGCCGCTTTGGAGTGCGGTGGCTCTGCCACCGCTTTTGAGTTCACGGCCCTTCCTCAATACGATCACTTGGGTGCTGGTCGCTACCGCGCGAAAGCGAGAGCAGAGCTCCCGCACTCCAAATGACCCCATGCTAAAATTGGGTGGCCAATGAAAACCGAAACCATCCACCCCGCAAAAGCCCTCTCCGGCCCGCTCGAGCTCCCCGGCGACAAATCCATTTCCCACCGCTACGCCATGCTCGCCGCCCTGGCCGATGGCACCAGTGAACTCCGCAATTTCGCTGCCGCCCGCGATTGCCACAGCACGCTCGGCTGCATGAAAGCCCTCGGCGCCGACGTAAAAGTCGAAGGCACCACCGTCAAAATCACCGGCCGCGGCCTGCGCGGCCTGAAATCCAGTTGGCGCTCACTCGACGCGGAAAATTCCGGCACCACCATCCGCCTGCTTTCCGGCATCCTCAGCGGACAGGAATTCACCACCCGAATTTCCGGGGATGCTTCGCTCCAAAAACGCCCGATGAAGCGCGTTGTCGCCCCGCTTCGCCAGATGGGCGCCGACATTCGCGCCAAGGACGACAATTTTCCCCCGCTCGAAATCCACGGGGCCAAGCTCCGCGCCATCCATTACGAGATGCCCATGGCCAGCGCCCAGGTGAAGTCCGCCGTTCTTCTCGCCGGGTTGTATGCGGAGGGAGAGACACAGGTCACCGAGCCCGCAAGGACCCGTGATCACACCGAACTTGCTCTCGAAGAGTTCGGCGCGCGTATCGAAAAGCGCGGCCGCACCATTGCCATCCATGGACTCGTCGCTAACAATGGAAAGGCGGCGCTGCAGCCCAAGTCGCTCGACGTTCCGGGAGATATTTCCTCAGCAGTTTTCTTTGTCGCCGCTGCCTCGCTCCTGCCGGAATCCAATGTGTACATCGCCAACGTCGGACTGAATCCCACGCGCTCCGCGATCCTGGATTTCTTTCAGCAGATGGGCGCGTCGGTCACCGTGTTGAACCTGCAAAGCATGCAGAGCGAACTGATCGGTGACCTGGCCGTGAAAGGAGCGCAGCTCAAAGGCGGCGTAATTGCCGGCGATCTGGTGCCTCTCTTGATCGATGAACTTCCCATGCTCGCGGCTCTCGGCCCCTATACCGAGCAGGGAATTGAAATTCGCGATGCCGGCGAACTGCGCGTAAAGGAAAGCGACCGCATCGCCGCGCTCGCCGAAAATCTCAAACGCATGGGCGCCAAAGTCGAAGAGCGCCCCGACGGCCTCCGTGTTGAAGGCCGCAGCGCGGGCAAGCTCCACGGCGCCGAAATCAATCCCCGCGGCGACCACCGCATCGCCATGGCCTTCGCGGTAGCCGGCCTCGCCGCCCAATGCGACACCCGCATCCTCGACGCCGATTGCGCGGGAGTATCGTATCCCTCCTTCTTCTCTGAACTCCGCCGTCTCTCGGGGGAGTGACCTGGCTATAGCCGAGCCTGTGAAGCGGATAACAGCGATCAGATAACAGCGATCAGGAACCAAGACGCAGTCCCATTCCCGCTTACCTTTTGCCTTTCATTATTTTAACTATGTGATACTTTATCTGTGTGGTTACTATGGATAACGGCTTTCAATCCGTGCAGCGGCTCAAGGTCTGGCAGAAATCCATGGATCTCGTGGAGACTTCCTATAGGCTGTCTTCGCGCCTGCCGCTCGATGAACGATTTGGGCTCACATCCCAAATTCGCAGGGCCGCCACGTCAATCCCCGCCAATATTGCCGAAGGATTCGGGAGATGGAATGCCCGTGACTTTGCTCGTTTCGTGGCCATTGCCAGCGGTTCACTGAGGGAACTGGAAACCCATTTCATCATCGTCCAGCGTTTGGGTTATTTGGATAAAGCCGCTGTGGATTCAGCCCTTCGATTGACGGACGATCTCTCAAAAATGCTTTACAGGATGCGTCGCCGCGTGCTGGCCAACATCGCCGCATCGGAGCAAAAGCCACACTTCCAGTCCCGCACAATCGCCAAATCCATTTGATCTTGAGGGAATCCGCTTCCTGCTATCTGATCGCTGCTATCTGTTATCCATTTCACTGCTCCGTAGGCGGCGGGATCGACTTTGGCGGAATGGGCGGCATTGGTGGCATCGGCGGCATCGCAGGTGCTGGCAGCGACACCGACGTCCGGCGCAGAGAAATATTCCCGTAGCTCGTCTTCAACGTAATCTTTGGGCCTTTGCCGGAGCCGTATTTTCCAGCAAGGTGTGAATCACCAGACCCGGTCTTCGACGCGCTTAGTCCCGGAAACTCTGAACTGATATCGCAATTCCGGCAGTCCGCCACAATCTCAAAACTCGCGCCGGCTGGTACCGTCAGGGCAATTTCCGAAGAAGAGTTCGTGATCTGCACGTCTTCTTTCGGCGCGGAAGAAAATCTCACGCCGATGGATGCGTTGCGGTTATCAATGTTCACCTTGCCGCCCGGATTCTCCACGTTGATCTCGGAATCCCGTGTTCGCAAATTCAGATTCCCAGGCGCATCCACAATATCCATATTCCCGGAGCCCGCTTCCATGTGCCCCGCCAGCGCGGAGAGCGTCAAATCAGTTTTTGAGGAAACCATGCGCACGCCCTTAATGGCCTTGTCCGCGCGCACCGGCCCGTAAAACTCTCCCTCCACCGTCAGGCTTCCCGTCGTGTCGTTCACTTCGATCTCGCCGCCCTTGCCTGAGACCTTCACGTCGCCTTTGGTTCCGGAAACTTTCGTGTCGCCCTTACGCATCTCCACGTTCACATCTCCCGTGATTCCGCGCACATCCACGTCGCCGGTCATATCCGTGATTCCCACATCGGCGGAAATTCCAGATACCGTGACGTCGCCCTTGTCCGTTTTGATCGACAACACCGATTTTTTCGGAATGGCCACTTCCAGGTCCACGCCGATCCGAGAATTCGAAAGGTCATAGCCGCTGGGACGCACTTCGTACCCATCCCCGTTCTGCTCGATCGTCACATTGATCGGCTCGGCAATTCGCTGCGCATCCGTTTCGCTCCAGGAGCGCACAGTTTTCTTCGCGGTTACGCGAATCTCCGCGCTGTCGGAGCCGCGTACTGTGATGTCTCCGCGTCCATTACGCACCATCACGCGCGCATTCGCCGGAATTTTCTTCGGCGCCACGTCGATGTCGTAACTGTAGGATTCCCCGGGTTCGAGAACCGGGCCAAAGACCCGCTTGGTGCGGTCGGCCAGTGCCACAATCGCCACCAGCGCGACCATGGTCAACACCAAACCTGCTTCACTGCCGGTAACTCGACCTCTGTCGCTCCCGCCAAATCGCCGGCCAGCGGCGCGTTCAAACAGCTTCACTGCGCCCCAGAAGATAATCAACAGCGGCCACCAGTGCCCGAAAAAACCGTGCAGATCCAGGTGGCCGTAGTTGTGCAGCAGCACCAAGAGACCAACGGAAATCAGAACCAACCCGGAGAAGAGTCCACTGCTGCGCGCTGGAGTGGCCATGGACGCTTATTGTCCCTGCGAGGAAAAAGGAGTTTGCGGTGTGCCCGCACCGGGCGCCGGCGGCGTGCCCAGGGGTGGCGTCGAATCAATATGCCCGTCCCGCGAAGCCATCGAGCTGGCCAGATGCAGCAACCCGATCACGATCAATAGCACCGGCCAGGTGCTTCCAAAATAAAATCTCCCGCCGTGCATTTCATGCAGCAGCCAGAGCACTCCCAACGTCATCACCACGGCGGGCCCCACCAGGCCTCGAATCGTGCAACTCTGACAGTGACACTTCAGCTGGGCAGCCATCCGCGCCTCCGTTCAGTTCTTTCCGCTCACGCGATTTTTCAGCATGAAAAACCCGATCCCGATCAGCAGCAGCGGCACAAAAATCTGCCGCACCCGGAAAAATTCAAAAAATCCGAAATTGTTCAGCAGAAACAGCGCGCCAATCCCGATCAGAATAATCGGTCCCAGCGGCCTCTGCCCGCTCCAGTTTTCAAAAGGATCCGCCAGCGGCTGGCCGGTGGACTTCGCCTTCGCCGTCCTCATCGCGTCAATCGCCATGTAAAACGGCGAAATCACCAGGGCAAAAATCAATAGCCCCTGAAGGCTTTCCCCCAGGTCGCTCGCGATTCCCAGGATGATCGCGCCGAACACCACAACATGGAGAATCGCCTTGTTGTACTCGCCGTTGTAAATCGCCCCAAGCCCCGGAATGAAGCCCAACAAAAATGCCAGCACCGGACTGTTGCCTTGCCGCAACTGCGGCGTCGCGATGGGTATATACGGGCCAGGATTTGCGGGCGGGTCAGGGGCTGCGCTGTGCGGCGGCGCGGCGGGCGGCAATCCCACATGCTGCGCCAGGCAATCCTCGCAATAAAGAACGTCTCTCACTCTGTGGCTGCACGCCGCGCACATCGCCTTGCCGCAATTGCGGCAATAACCCGATGCCTCCGTATCCGCATGCACCGCACAGTTCATCGAATGCTCCTCTCGCGCAGTAGGGGAAATTCCGCGGCCATCATTTCCAGTTGACGGCTGACTTCATTGGCGCGGTTTTGCTGCCGCGGCTGCGACGGCTTGTGATCGTCCGTCTGCCCCGGATTCTTTTCCGGCGAAGACTTCGGGAGCATCTCTTCCGGGGTCGTCTGCAAATTATTCTCATCCTGCCGCAAGCGAGACTGAATCTCGTAAACCACCCGCAAATCGCTCACATATTTCACGCTCCGCGCAAGCACCAGGTGCACCTGCCGGTCCGCATTTTGATAAATCGCCGCCGGCCGCAAATCCGCCAGCTTTGGTTTCCGCAACGAAAACCCCTGGGATGCACCCAGAACTATAAATAAGGTTGCCATCACGCTCGCCGCTCCATACGCAAACTTCGGCGTCGCCAGTCCGCGAATCGCGTTCAGGAATCCCTGCCAGCCCGTCACCGTCTCCCGCGGTCCCAGCGTCTTGTCCAGAATCGAATACACCAGCCGCGGCGGCGTCTCCAGCTCTTCCATTGCGTGCATTTCGCCGACCAGGCCGCGCACGCTCGCCACCAGCGGCGCGCAGTCCGCGCACGAGTTCGCATGCGCTTCAAACGCCGCGCGCTCCGGCTCCTGCAGCAGCCCTTCCAGGTAATCGCTCAACCGCGCTTCAATCAGATCGCAAGTCCAGGTCATGGCTTGCCCCCTGCGAACGAAGTAATTCTCGTCCGCCAAAACATAAATTCGTCAAAACTCATCAGCGTCCTCATGCCGGCCGCACTCCCATTTGCTGCAGAATGCGTGCCAGCTCAATTCGTCCGCGGTTGATCCGAGACTTCACCGTTCCCTCGGGCACCGCCAGCACCGTTTGAATCTCCGCGTATTCCAACTGCTGCAAATCCCGCAAAATCACTGCCTCGCGCAATTCCGGCGAAAGCCGCGTCAACGCACTCTGCACCTGCATGCTTAATTCACCCAGCAGCGCCTGCTCATCCGGCCGCCGCCCCGCAGATTCCTTGTTCTCCACCACTGGCATTTTGTCATCCAGCGAATCCGTGATGCGATCGCGTTTCGTCCGCCGGTAATGATCAATCAACAGGTTCCGCGTCACGCTCGTCGCCCAAGTCGCAAATCCCCCGTGCGCCGAACGGTAACTCCCCAGCGTCCGGTACACCCGAAGGAACACGTCCTGCGACAGGTCCTCGGCTTCCGTGCGGTTGCCCGTGAACCGGTAGCAAATGTTGAATATGCGGCGCGTGTGGCGGCGCACAAGTTCCTCCCAGGCCGAGCCTTCGCCCTGGAGACATTGCTGGACCAGTTGGGCATCCTGCTCCAAGCTTCCTCAGCCCCATCTTCCAGACACCTGCTTGGGCAGTACCCGCAGGTGGGTTTTTCGGCCTGCCAATGTATGGAACGCAAAATGCACCGGAAATGTTCCGCCTTGGGGCCGTCCCAACCGACCGTTTGGCTGGCATCTTACCCGCTCCCGCCCAGACTTACAACGTCTTCGTGTTACAACCTGTTGGAACCACGTTGCTTATCCCTGCTTGACGCCGCCCCTTGCGCCCCCGTACTCTGCTTCCTCATGGCATTGAAGTCGAGGAAAGCGCTGTTTGCCGCTCTGGCTATCCTGGTGGCCGGATACCTGCTTTATCATTTTCGCGGGAGTCTCCATCTGAACCAGTTCAGCGGCGCCAAGCTCTGGGAAGCAGTCCGCCAGGCGAATTTGCTCTACCTCCTGCTTTCTATCATTACAATTTATGGATGCTACGCGCTGCGAGCCCTCCGCTGGCAGAAATTTCAGGCCCATCTCGGTCCCGCGAATTTCTGGAACATCTACCGCATGACCCTCGCCGGCTTTAGCGCCCTCTTTCTCCTCGGCCGCGCCGCCGAACCCGTGCGCCCACTACTGATCGCGCGCAAAGACAAAATCCCGCTCTCAGACATCTTCGGCATCTACGTGCTCGAACGCATCCTCGACGCCGCCAGTACCGCGGTTCTCGCTGCTGTCGGCCTCCTCATCTTTGAATCCTCCGGCCACTTGGACGCGCAAGGCACCGGTCGGGCCTTTGAAAAAGGAGCTCGCACCGCTGGCACTTTGTTTGCCCTGTTTGCCATTGTCGCGATCTCGGGATTGATCTACTTGCGACTTCACGGCTCCGCGCTACTCGAGCGCCGCATGCAAGGCTGGCTCTCCCAGCACGGCTGGCGCGCAGGCGTGGCGCGCAATCTCCTCGGCTTCGTTCGTGGCGTGCAGACCGTCCGCACTTGGGGCGACGTCGCAGCCGCTGTAATTTACTCCGGGTTGCACTGGCTTTTAGTCGCCTGCGTCTACCTGCTTGTGCTTCAGAGCTTCGGCGGAAAACTCGCGGCGCTCAGATTTTCCGACGCGGTACTCATCCTCGTCTTCAGCGCTGTCGGCTCCGCCGTGCAACTTCCCGGCGTAGGCGGTGGCGCACAGGCTCTTTCAGTCGTTGCTTTCACTCAGCTCTATGGAGTAGAAAGAGAGCCGGCAGTAGCCGCCGCCATGATTCTGTGGCTGGTAACGTTCGCGTCCTGCTCTTTTGCCGGCGTTCCTCTGCTTCTCCGCGAAGGCTGGTCGCTGGGCGAACTGAAACGCATGCGCGAACACGAAGGTGAGCAAATCGAAGCCGAACTGGCAGGCCAAGCCGCCACAAAGAATTTGTAGGGGCGGAGCTTGCCCCGCCCTCTTGGGTTGCTCTTGCTTTTGTAGTCCGCACTCTAAATAAAAACGCACCACGGAGACATCCCCAATTGAAGTGCCCTTTCTGCGCGCATCTCGACGACAAGGTAATTGACTCCCGCGAGGGCCGCACCGGCGACACCATTCGCCGCCGCCGCGAATGCCTGAAATGCTCGCGCCGCTTCACCACCTATGAACGCATCGACGAAATTCCTTACATGGTCATCAAGAAAGACGGCCGCCGCGAACGCTTCGAGCGCCAGAAGATTTTGCAAGGCTTGCTGAAAGCCTGCGAAAAACGCCCCGTTCCCACGCCCAAACTCGAATCCATCGTGGATGAAATCGAAGGCGTGGTCCACGAAGCCACCGAACGGGAACTGACCACCACCGAAATCGGCGAAATGATCATGCATCGCCTCAAAAAACTGGACAAAGTCGCCTACGTCCGTTTCGCGAGCGTTTACATGGACTTCAAAGACGTCCAGGAATTCATGTCCGAACTGAAAAACCTCCTGAAAGACCGCGCCCTGCCTAAGAAATAGTCCGTTCCCCGTGTTTATGATTTCCTAATGGACCGCTCATGATTTCCTGAGCGGTCTTTCCCTAACATTTGTAGTGACGATTGAGAGGCGTGGGTCTCGCTTTCATGCTCAGAAGTCCCGTTTCGATTCTTCATCGTCATGACGCTGCTATGCGAACTGCCAAAGCGACCCTCCGGCCAATCCGATCGATCCGATGTGCTCCGCGTCGAAAAACACGAAGATCTTCATTTCGGGGCAGGGGGGAAGTTGCCATGGTTACGGGTCCGAAAGGTTCAGAGCAAGACTTAAGTGGGCAGTGCAGTGTTTGTGGTCATCGCGGGGAGCTGTTCGATCTCCCCGGACGATTCGAGAAATATTGTTTGGGATGCAGCGCCGATGTCGCAACCTCAATCTTGCTGACAACTGAAATCGACGCCGCGACATTGGCTGGCAGAAGTACCAGTGAATTGGTCACTGAATATACCTGCATCCACATCCGCATGCTGTGCCGTGCGCAATCCACCGAACTTGGAAATATCTAGGCTCACCAGCTTCCTGCCATCCTATCCGCGCCGGAAATGTCGGCGCGCCGACATTTAAAGTATTACTTGAAGGTTTACTTAGTTATACATAACTTTTCGAATGGATTCGCGGAAGTGTTGCAAGTGAGGCGGTTAGCATTTGGGATTCGAACGCTGCTTTTCCCAAAATGAAAAAACATTCGAATAAGCGATTCGAACGTCGCTTCACGGCGGTTGTACTGCGGGCGTCTCGCTCGTGCTAAAGTGGCGCTGTCATTTCCAATCTCTTCAGGGGAGTCCTTGCATGCGTAAATCCGTCCTTCTGCTTTCCTGTGTTGTGCTGGCTGCAGGTATCCTGCTCGCCGAAAAAACGCACGTCCCCAAGATTGACCCACAGCGCATGCACGACACGGTCAAATACCTTTCGAGCGACGAGCTCGAAGGCCGCGGCACCGGCCAGAAGGGTGGCGACGCGGCGGCCAACTGGATCGCCGATCAGTTCAAGTCCTACGGACTGAAGCCGGCCGGATCGAATGGCAGCTACTTTCAGGATGTGCCGATGGTGGGCGTCCGGTCTCTTCCCGCCACCACTTTCGCGTTTGTTCCCGCGAATGGCTCGACCGTGGAGTTGAAGAATCTGGACGATTACGTCACCAGCAACGAGACGCAGACCGAATCCGCCGATGTGGATGCGCCAATTGTCTTCGTAGGTTACGGCGTCACTTCGCCGGAAAATAAGTGGGACGACTACAAAGGCTACGACCTGCGCGGCAAAGTGGCGCTGCTCTTCGTCAGCGAACCGGAATCCAACGACCCTAATTTTTTCAAAGGCAAGGCGCTCACCTACAACGGCCGCTGGACTTACAAATTTGAAGAGACTGCACGGCGCGGCGCCGTGGGCACCCTGATTATTCACCGCACGGACCTGGCGAGTTATCCGTGGGAAGTTGTGCGCAATTCGTGGGGCGGTGAACGCTCGTATCTGAAACTTGATGGCACGCCCAAGCTGGAAGCGGCGTCGTGGATTCAACTGGAAGTGGCGCGCAAGCTGGTCGCGATGGGCGGCCTGAATCTGGACGATCTTTACAAGCAAGCCCAGTCGCGCGATTTCAAGCCCATCGAATTGCCGGTGCATCTGAAGGCGCATATCGCTTCGTCGATTCGTCCGTTCGCTTCACGCAACGTGCTGGGTATGGTGATGGGTGCATATGGTGGCAAGGAAGGTCAAGCAGTTCTCTATAGCGCGCACTATGACCATTTCGGGATTGATCCGGCGCGTGCCAAGGGAGATCAGATTTATCGTGGCGCGGTGGACAACGCTACCGGTTGCGGCATCCTGCTTGAATTGGCGCGCGTATGGGCGGGTACCAAGCCCGCGCCGCTGCGTTCCATTCTTTTTGCTGCCGTGACTGCGGAAGAGCAGGGGTTACTCGGATCGGAATTCCTGGGTAAACACCTGGAGCAATTGCCCGCCGTACCGATTCTTGATTTGAACTACGATGCGCTCGCGCCAATAGGAATGCCCGAAGAAGTGGAAGTGAGCGGCGCGGAACGAACGACGTTCTATCCGGAAGTAGAGAAGATCGCAAAACAGTTCAGCTTTGCGATAAAGCCCGATGCGCATCCAGAGGCCGGCCACTACTATCGCTCGGACCATTTCAGCCTCGGGCGCGTCGGTATTCCCGCCTTCTCCATCAGCGAAGGACTGAAGTTCAAGGGCCACGACCTGGCCTGGGGTGAAGCGCAGTCCAAAGATTACGTCGAGCACCACTACCACAAGCCCGCCGACGCCTTCGTCGAATCCTGGGATTTCTCTGGCGACGCCAAGCTAGCCAGCTTCGGCTATGCCCTCGGCCAAGCCGCTGCAACGCAGTCCGGCGAAATCAAGTGGCTCCCCGGCGACGAATTTGAGAGTGCGCAGAAGAAATTGCACGCATTGAGCATTAACGGGAGCGTGCTTTTTGCTGACCATCCAGAACTGCATCCACTGGAACTTCAACCGGTTCACTATCCTCCCCTTGCACGGCAAACTCGAACGAAGGGAAAGGTTGTAGCTAAACTTTTGGTCACGAAGGACGGCTCCGTGAAGAAAGTCGAAATTGTAAACGGACACCCGCTTCTAAAAGGCGTGGTTTCGGATACTTTGGGGAAATGGAAATTTCAGGAACTTGAGGGCAACGACGTTGAAATCACTATTGTCTGCGATTTCGAGATCTCGCCTGACTGGGTCCCCGATCGATCCGGCGCCTTGATTACCGAACCGCTGCATCTTATCGTTATGACATCCGAGGTCCCGCTGAATACCTCAATGGCCGCGAGTGCCAAAGCGCTCGGGATGAATTGCCAACACCCCGGAACGGGCAATGCAGAACAAACTAAATAAGGAACAGAGGGACGATATTGCCGCACTTGCGGCGATGAAAGACTCGGAGATTGATTCGACGGTTGTGCCGGAGGTTTTGGATTGGCGTGGGGCGGAAGTCGGGAGATATTTAGCGAAAGAAAAAGACAAGTACACGGCTTCGAATGGAAGGGAAGAGGAATCGGATTCGGTAGGTTAGGCTGCAATACCGCCCCACGGCGATTCCAGCCTCGACGTAAGGCGCCCACCTCGTAAGGTGGCCGTTACAAGGGCGAGGAGGATTGTGGGCTGGGCCACCTGAAGGTGGCCGCTACAAATGCTGGTGCGATTATTTCGGCCA
>Ga0137418_10000995_pt1 | contig 26001 bp, 23 predicted proteins | sample CZODoug3_1_2_16f_FD_122242 | JGI IMG/M metagenome (GOLD analysis project Ga0137418, IMG submission 122242) | Vadose zone soil fungal communities from Angelo Coast Range Reserve, California, USA - CZODoug3_1_2_16fungal (Hybrid Assembly) | ecosystem: Environmental > Terrestrial > Soil > Vadose...
AACTTCTCGGTTTTCTGATTGCCATACTTGAGTGTGATAGACCGCTGAAAGACCCCCTTAACTTTGGCTTCAGCCACCGAAGTCCATGCCATAACACGAGTGCTGCGCTTCCAGCGCCCCTTGGAGTCAGTTGGAAAGTGGAAGAGTCTCTGGTTTGTGATCACCAGGGTGGCGGTAGTCATCTTCTGCACGAGCCATCCTCCGGTGAACCGCTCCAGCTCGCTGATTGGAGAATTGCATCGCATTACGCACAAGATAGCCTCATCAGGTCCAAGCAGGCGCTGTAATGGCTCACGCAGGAAGGCGAGCTGCTTTTGAGTGCGCTTACGGATCGAGTTACTGTCCCGACCTTTGGCGTCGGTAAAGACGACGTCTTCACGCAGCTGCACCCAGTCGACCGTGGTCACCCGTGGCATTTGGTTGTCGTACACCGGATCGAGCACTCTGAGCACGCTTGGCTCCTTCAAAATCGTCGTATTCTACATCAGAGCGGATTTCGAGCACCTTTAAAGCGGGATATACTTGTGTCCAACCCAAGCTGCTGAAAACGGCATCTTGAATGGGTAAGCCCGCTCTTATCGAGGTAGCATGAAGCGCTTTTTCTCTTTGGCAGTCCTGCTGGTTGTTCCGGCCTCCTTTGCCTTTGCTGCTGCGTTGGGCACGGCCGCCCGCAACGTGATCCCCGCCGAGGTCCAGCAGATCATCTCCGTCGATTACCGCGCTTTGCGTGATTCCTCAACCGCACTCTCGCTCAAGGACCGGGTGCTGCCCGATAACCTCAAGCAATTTGAGACCGCGCTGAAGTCGACTGGGGTGAATCCGGAGAAAGATGTCGACCAACTCACCTTCGCTCTCTTCCGCACCGAGAAGAACGGTCTGAAAGTGATCGGAGTCGCGAGCGGCGAGTTCTCGCCGAAGACCGTCCTCGCCAGGTTCAAGAAGCAGAAAGTTGTGGCTCAGAAATATAGATCCACGCAGATCTTTCCGTTGAGCGGCATGCAGATGGCGTTCCTCGACGATTGGACGATGCTCTTCGGTGACACCACCGCCATCAAGGCCGCACTCGACGCTCGCAGCGGCGATGCGCAGTCCCTCAGCTCGAACGGCAATGTGAGCGACCTGATCGGGTCGGTGGAAGGTGGTTCGATCTGGAGCGTCCTCGACGACAAGGGTTCGCAGAACATGCTGCGCTCCGCGCTTGGGGACGTGAGCAAACTGGCAGACTACGATATGGTGAAAAAGAGACTGATAGGCTCGCGTTATCAGATGAATTTCAGCAACGGCGTGAACTTCGACCTGGATATCATCACTTCCGACAGCATGACGGCTTCAACCCTCTCGTCTATGTTGCAACTGGGAAAGCGACTGAAAGCGACGAACGCGACCGGCGCGGAGAAGCTCGCCATCGATAGCATGGCCGTCGACTCCGACAGCAATCAGCTCAAGGTCCACTTCAAAACCGACGACAAGAAGTTCGAAACTCTACTGCGCTCCGACCTGTTCGCCTCGGTCTCGCGCTAATAAGCTCAAGGAAGAAGCTCAAAGGGAGAAGGGAAAGCCGCTTCTCCCTTTTAGCTTTTCAGGCGCACGCGCACTTGGACGCGATCTCCCCCTTGGCGCCATGCGACTCTGCCTCGATGTCGCCGCGAAAAACGTACACCTCCCAGCGGTAGCCGCTCGGATCTTCGACCCACACTTTGTCCTGCAGCGCGCTGCAGCAGGTGCTGCCCATCTCGTCCTCAGTCTTGTATCCCGCCGCTTCGAGGCGTGCTTTGGTTGCGGCCACCTGTTCCAGCGAAGGCACGCGAATCCCCATGTGGCTTAGCCCCTGCAGGCAGCAATGACCTTTTTCCTGCAGCGCCAGATTGACGCCAGGGAATTCGGCGTCAAACTTTGCGTAGCCCGGGCGCAACTTGGTGGGCTTCATGTCGAACAGGGCCGAGTAGAAGCGGATCGACTGCTCAATGTTTTTCACATCCAGGGAGACGTGAAACTTGAGGCTGGACGCTGTGAGGGCATCTGGCGTTGTGAGTTGGGTTGCGGTGTTAGCGGTAGTCATGGTCGTTCTCCTTTACATTGATGTAAATCAATATGCCAATCCAAAAAAGGGTCACACCTCGTCGCGCAGGGCGCTGAGAGCATCGCGCAGGTTCTTCTCGTTGCGCCGATACCACATCCATTGCCCGATCTTCTCCGACTCCACCAGTCCGGACTTGGTCAGGATCTTCATGTGGTGGGAGACGGTTGGCTGCGAAAGCTCAACCTTTGCTTCAATGTCACAGGCGCACATTCCTACCGATTTATCAATGGAGCAGCATCCCTTCTCCTTCAGCAGGGAAAGGATTCGTCTGCGGGTCGGATCAGCGATGGCGGAAAGCACGGTACTCAGCTCGGTACTCATAGACAGCCATCAATGTACATTGCGTATTGATAACTGTCAATATAAAAATTCGCGGATCCCGCCACCCAGCACGGTTGTTAGAATCGGGTGGACAGAGGGGACCAACCGCATGTTCGAAGGCAACGAGCGCAAGCAGCGCGAGCATGAGATGAAAGAAGCCGGACGCCTGCCGCCCGGCCAGGCGCTCACGTTGAAGTGGCCGGTGCTGCACTACGGTTCAGTCCCGCGCTTCGACCCCGCCACTTGGGACTTCAAGGTTACGGGCCTCGTGGAAGTTCCGCGAAAGCTGACTTGGGATGAGTTCAACCGCCTGCCGCGCATGACGGTCACGCGCGACTTCCACTGTGTGACCCGCTGGAGCCGCTTCGACAATCTGTGGGAGGGCGTGAACTTTCGCGAGATCCTTAGTCTGGCCAAACCCAAAAACACAGCTTCGCATGTCCTTGTGCATGCCGAGCAGGATTTCACCGCCAACGTGCCGCTCGCCGATCTCGACCGTGACGATGTGCTCTTCGCCACCCATCACGACGGCCAGCCACTGAACGCCGACCACGGCTATCCGCTGCGGCTGGTGGTGCCGCACCTCTATGCGTGGAAGTCGGTCAAATGGGTGCGGGGGATCGAGTTCCTCGACCACGATGTTCCTGGTTTCTGGGAGCGCAACGGCTACCACATGTACGGCGACCCGTTCAAAGAACAGCGCTTCGATAGCGACTGAAGCTACTTCTTCAGGATCGCGTTGTAGCCATCGCCGGAGAGACGCGCGCGCATCGCTTCTGCTTCTTTTTGGTTGATGAAGGGCCCGACCTGCACGTGGAAGAGGGAATCGGAGGCGGCGCTAGCCAGGAATACCGGGTACTCCTTCTTACGCAGCGCACCGAGTAAAGCTTCCGCATCTTCCTGATGGCGCACCGCCGCTACCTGCACCGTGAATGCGCCGCCTTGAGCGACAGCAGCCTTAGGCTCGGCCTTGCTCTTGGGCGGATCAACTGATCGTTTGGCTGCCGTTGTAGGATCAGTCTCCTGAACCACCGGCTCCTGGAATGGGGGTGCTGCCGCGCCCGGATCTTCTGGAGTGGCTTCGAGCGCCGCTGCCGGCTTTTCCTTGGGTGGCGCAGAAGCTGGAATGACCGGCACTTGCGCCGCAGCTACTTGTTGATTCAGTGCTGCGGTGTGTCCCATGTGGTAGCCGGCACCAAAGAACAATCCTGCCAGCAGCACCACGCCAAAGAAGAGGCTTAACGCCTTGGGGATGCTGAAATTGCTTTCCTCGTAACCATATACGTCGCCCTGATCTGCTGAGCCACCGAACATCTCAGAGTGCTTTGCCATGCTACTAGTGTGCGGCTGTTTTCATTTTCCCGCTAGTCCATTTTTGGGTACGCGGGTAGTCACTTTGTAGGTACCGAGAGCCGCATTACTTCGAATACTTCTCCATCATCTTGCCAAACCCAGCGACGATGTCAATCGGCAACGGGAAGACGATGGTCGTATTCTTCTCCACACCGATCTCAGTCAACGTTTGTAGATAGCGAAGCTGCATGGTGGTAGGTTCGGTCGCGAGCACGTGCGCGGCTTCCGCCAATCGTTGGGCGGCGCTGAACTCGCCTTCCGCGTGGATGATCTTGGCGCGCTTTTCGCGTTCCGCCTCTGCCTGCTTGGCCATCGCGCGCAACATCGATTCAGGCAGGTCGACCTGCTTCACTTCCACGCTGACGACCTTTACTCCCCAGGGCTCGGTGCGCTCATCGAGGATGGTCTGCAGACGTACGTTGAGCTTGTCACGGTGGGCGAGCAGTTCATCGAGTTCAACCTCGCCCAATACCGACCGCAAGCTGGTCTGCGCGAAGAGCGAAGTCTGATAGCGGTAATTCGAAACCTGCACGACGGCAAGGTTGGCGTCCACCACGCGAAGCGTGATGACCGCATTCACCTTCAGCGTTACGTTATCGCGGGTGATGATGTCCTGGGGCGGAACTTCCAGCGCTTCTTGTTGCAGGGTAGTTCGTGCCATGGTGTCGAATGGCCGGAACACCAGGATCAGGCCGGGCCCCTTGGGCTTCGGCAGCATCCTGCCCATGCGGAAGATAACGGCGCGTTCGTACTCGCGCAGGATGGTGATAGAACTCAATAGATAAATGCCGATTACTACGGCTGCGAATACGCCAAGCGGAGTCATGCCGCCTCCTTAAGTTGTAAGCAGGAAACTGCGAGATTGTATCTGAAAGGCTGCTTTGTTGCTCTCCGGCGCTTAGCCCTCGACCGGAGCAGTAGTCTGCGGCGTTTCCGGTTCAACTTCGACAGTGAGACCGTGGATCGACCGCACCCGTACCGCCTGTCCACTCTTCACCGGAGCTAGCGCCACCGCGTTCCAAAGCTCTCCATTGACGAAAACTTTTCCTTGGGGAGTGAGCGGCGATCTAGCGATCCCGATCATTCCGATCATCCCTTGTTCGCCGGTGACAACTTTTGCGGCACGTGCCCGCATGGCAATGGTCGTGAGGAAAATTGTGATTGCGCCAAAGGGCAGCGCCACGCCGACTGCTGTCTTCCAGTTAATGCGCATCTCCGGTATCGGACCATCCACTAGCAACATGGCGCCGATGACCATGCAGAAGATCCCCCCAATCCCTAGCGCGCCGTGACTCTGAATTTTGGCCTCAAGTGCAAAGAAGATGAATGCCAGCAGAATCAACGCCGCCGCTGAGAAGCGGATCGGAAGCCAATGCATGGCGAATAGGGCGAGCAGGATGCAGATCCCACCGATCACTCCCGGCACCACTGCTCCCGGATGATTGAATTCGGCATATAGAGCCATCATCCCGACAGCAAAGAGGATGTATGCAAGATTCGGATCGAGTAGCGATGACAGGATCCGCTGCTTGAGGGACATGTCGAGCATCACGATGTGGGAGTTCGCAGTGTGCAGCGTGATCTTCGTCCCGTCGAAGCGCGTGACGGTGCGCCCATCGACCTGCTTCAACAGGTCAGCGTCGTCTTTGGCGATCACGTCGATGATGTTTTGCTTCAGCGCTTCTTCATCAGTGAACGAGAGCGATTTGCGCACGGCATTCTCCGCCGCTTCCACATTGCGTCCGCGTTTGGAGACATACGACCGGATGAACGCGGCGGAGTCGTTCTCCACCTTTTCCTTCATCAGATCGTCCATCTTGTAGCCTGGGATTACAGGGTGCGCCGCACCGGTGTTCGTGCCCGGCGCCATGGCAGCGATGTCCCCGGACTGCAGGATGAAGAATCCCGCCGACGCCGCCCACCCTCCCGGACGCACGTAAACGATTACCGGAACCTTCGAAGCCAGGATCTTGTCCACGATCGAACGGGTGGAGTCGTAGAGTCCACCAGGAGTCTTGAGTTCAATGATCAGCGCGTCGGCATTCTTGCTTTCCGCCGTGGCGATGGCGCGTGCGATGTAATCCTCGCTCACCGGCTGGATGGTGTCGTCGATATCGATCTTATAGACGTCACCCGCGGCGGCGAATCCGCAAAGGGTGATCACCACAGCTGCAATGAAGATCGATCTCATAACGCCCTCCATCATTCCGCCGGCTGCGCCTGTCCCAATCGCAAGTCAATGGCCTTCTTGAGCGCCAGTGCGGCGTCGTTTTTAGGCTCAAGGGCCAAGGCCTGCGAAACACTTGCCGAAGCCGTGTCAGGCTTATTCTCTCGCATATCCAGCCGTGCCAGCACAAGATACGCTTCCGCGCTCGGCTTCAGGCGGATCGCCGTCTGCGCCTCAGTTCGTGCCGCCTCTACCAGGGACGCAGCTGGTGCGCTCGCGGACCAGGCCTCCATGGTCTGCGCCAGACCAGTATGCGCTTCCGCAAGGGAAGCGTTGTGCGCGATGGCATCGCGGAATTCCTTCTCCGCTTCCAGCACGAATCCCTGGTTCAGCATTTGATCGCCACGCCCCACATGGAAGCGGGCCTGGGTTTCGGCGTCGGCGTGGGCCATCCGCTCTTCATTCGCGTTGCGGATCTGCCACTCCATCTGCCGGAAGGAATTCTCATCGTAGTTGGTCTTGATGCGCTCCAGTGGGAGTCGCTGGTCTGCAGACGATGAGGAAGCGGTCAACGTTTCCAGAAGAGCTTTCGCTTCTTGGTCCGAAGGCTGCAGTATGACCGCTTCTTTCAAGTGTTTGACGGCGTCATCAGGATTTCCGCTGCGTGCGACAGCTACCGCGAGATTGAAGTGGTAATCGGGATCTTTGGGATCGTCCTTCACCGCCCGCTGAAAGTATTCGAGGCCGCTCCGTTTGCCGCGGCGCGAGATCGTCACTCCCCGGTTGTTGGTGACCTCTGCCAGAGGCAACAACGAAGCGACATAGGTAAAGGCATTTTCGGCGCGGATAAGATCATTGGAATAGAATGCCGCCAATCCAAGATAGAAATTTGCCTCTAGAGATGCAGGATCCGCCGTGCTCACCCGTGCCAGAGTATTTGCGGCGGATTGGTAGTCGCGCGTGTCATAAAGGGTCTTGCCCAACTGCAGCAGGGCTTGAGGATAATTCGGATTCAACCGCACGGCCTCCCGCAGGCGAGCGATCTTCTCCTTCTTGTCCGCTGCTGTGACGCCGCGAATGTGATTCTCAAATGCGTCTAACCGGATGGGTGGCCACGAAGCGATGAAGTCATTGCGCGATGTCGTAAGCGCCGGCGCCGACAGGCGCTGCACGTCCCAAGCAAGCGCGGTCATGATCTCGATCACCTTCGGCAACGGTCCCGATTCCGCCTGCTCCATAGAAAGGCGCAGCGTTCGCATGTTCAACAATTGCGAGCGCGCAGTAAAAGTCGTGCCGTCGTAGGTATACGAGCCCACTACGACTTCATCCACGTCCATCTGCTCAGCGATGCGGTACAGCGTGGCGCGGGACAGTTTCGTGCTCGACGGAATCCCTAATCTCTCGAAAGCGTAATTCCGGCTCTCACGCGAGACCGCAAAAAGGTTCGGCGATCCGAGGCGCTGGCTCAAGACTTCGGGGAATGCTTCGCCGATCCAATCGAGTCCAGGAGCCTGCGAGCGGTTCTCGAACGGGAGGACGACCAGGGTGTCGCCCCCGCTCTCGGTTTGCGCCATGCCGATGGCGCAACAATACAAAAAGAAAAAGAGCGCCGCCCACAAGCGTTGGATTGAATGCATTGCTGCGATTATACGGGCGCTGCTTCCACCAACCGTCAGAAAATCAAGAACGGTTGTTGGTTTTGAGTCTGACGTTCGACTCCATAAAACAGGTATAAAACAGTGCGAAACAGGCATGAACCAAGCAGACGAAATGGTTCACGTCATGGACTGGGACTCTGTCAGCAGGGTGCGAGCGCCATGTCGCCCGACGGCGCCACCTTCCGCGAGATTCTGTCTCACTATTTTCCGAACACTATCATCGGCGAATAGCTTGGCTCGAGCGCATGCTGATGCTAACCTAGACCGGAAGGGCGGGAGTAGTTCAGTGGTAGAACGTCAGCTTCCCAAGCTGAATGTCGCCGGTTCGATCCCGGTCTCCCGCTCCAAATTTTCTGAGATTCCCGCTTGAGCCCGCATCAAGGAACCATGTCTCAAATTCTGTTTCACATTTCGGAGCAGACTGAAGAAAGCGCAATTACGATCACATGGCAAAGAAGACGTTAGTCACTGGCGGCGCTGGCTTCATCGGCTCTCACCTGGTCGATGCCCTGATAGAACAAGGCCACCAGGTGCGCGTCCTTGACGCGCTGGTATCGCAAGTCCACGCCGCTGGTCCGCCGGAATTTCTAAATCCGAAGGCTGAATTCCTACGAGGCGACATCTGCGACCGTGCACTGATTCAGCGAGCGCTCGACGGCGTGAGCATCGTCTTCCACCAAGCAGCGGAAGTCGGCGTGGGACAGTCGATGTACGAGATGGAGCGCTACGTGCGCGCGAATACTCTGGGAACTGCCATCCTACTGGAAGAGATCGTCGCGCGGCGCAAAGGCATTAATAAGGTTGTGGTCGCGTCCTCTATGTCGGTCTACGGCGAGGGCGCGTACACGTGTCCGAAGTGCGGACCGCAAAGCCCGAAACTGCGGAGCTCGGAGCAGCTAGCCAAACACGATTGGGAGCTGCACTGCGAGAACTGCGGCACGGCGCTCAAGCCCGCTCCGACTACCGAGGAGAAGCCGATCTTTCCGACCTCGGTCTACGCCATCTCCAAACAAGATCAGGAACAGCTTTGCCTGGTGGTAGGACGCAGCTACGGGGTTCCAACGGTTGCGTTGCGCTATTTCAATGTCTATGGTCAGCGACAGGCGCTTTCGAACCCCTACACCGGCATCTGCGCTATCTTTTCGTCTCGTCTGTTGAACGACCAGGCGCCCATCATCTTTGAGGATGGCGAGCAGACGCGCGATTTCGTGCACGTTTCCGACATCGTGCAAGCCAACTTGCGAGCCATGGAACCCCGCGACGGTGATTACGAGACCATCAACATCGGAACCGGCGTACCGACGTCGGTCAATCAGATCGCCAAGATGCTCGCAGAAGGACTCAGCAAGAGGATCCCAGCGCAGATCGTCGGCAAATTCCGCGAAGGCGACATTCGCCATTGCATCGCCGACATCAGCAAGGCCCGCAAGCTGCTCGGCTACAAACCGGCGGTCTCTCTGCAGAATGGAATGCCGGAACTGTTAGCGTGGGTTCGCCAGCAGCGCGCAAGCGATCGCACCGCCCTGGCCACGCAAGAGCTGGAGACGCGCAATCTAGTGCGCTGAATGTTCCTGGGCCGAGTGTGGATGCGGTGCGCTCGAGCCGGTTGTTGCTATCCAGCTCAGCACAAAAAACAAAGCCGCGTTTCCGGGAATGTGCAGATTGAAATCTGAAAGGCTGTGCACCAGGATGCCGGTGCAAGCCACCAGCGCGGCGAGTCGGATACCCGCCCGGGGATCATTCGACCAATCCGCTATCTTCCGCAGCGACGTGCGGTAGAGCAACACGATGAACCAGACCACCGCGACAAACCCAACCAGTCCTGCTTCCGCAAGCGCCTCCAGATAATCATTGTGCGCGTGGTTAACCAGGAAGATCGAATAAAAGCTTTGATACTTCGGGTACACGAGCGAGAACGTTCCCACCCCCCAACCGAGGACGGGACGCCCAGTGAACATATGCAGGCTGTCTTTCGCGATCGCGACACGACTGGTTGTGCTTGCTGAATACTTTGGGTCGTTCATCCCTAGGATGCGATCGAGCGATCGGCCCTGGTCCAACCAAGCCAAAAATCCCAGTGTAAGTGCCGCGAGTGCAACGATTGCGAGCACCCGGCGTGTTTCCCATCGTGTTGAACTGCGTTGCCATCGCACTATCAGAATGAACGCGATGGCTTGGCACACGATCGCAACCACGCCTCCCAGCGATCGCGACATGAACACTGCTCCCACCATGAACGCCGCCGCGAAAGCCAGCAGCGTGCGCTTGCCGCCATGCACCATGCGACCCGCTGCCATTACCAGCGCGAACGGTATCAACATCTCCATCAGGCCGGCGAAGTGGCTGTGGTTGACATAAGGGCCGTAGATCACGCCCTCGCGCTGCTCTCGTACCCAGTAGAGTTTTCCGTTTCCGGCAAAATCCTGCGCCACTGCAAAGACCGCGACCGCGAATCCGAAGCCGGCCATCGTCCAGCCAAACTTGCGATAGTCATTGCCGCGCTGCAGTGATTGCAACGCTAGGAACGCCACAATGCCGTATGCAATGAGGAGGCGCACCTCCATGATCGTGTTGTACGAATACGCCGAGCGGCCGAAGAGAAGTTGTGCTGCGCCCACCCCAAGGAACAACAGCATGGGTTTGAAAAGTGGACTCAGCCGGACCTTCAATCCCAGCGGCGAAATTGCTGCTGCCAGCGTCCACGCGAGCAGAAGAAAAGCCGCTCCCGCTTCAATAGTGAAGATGGCCCATGGCTCGACGCCTCCGAAGGCGAGCGGCCCAAACATGAGCAACGCCATCACTGCACTTAACAACGCCAACGTGACGTGTCGCGGAAGGCGCTCGCATACCGGCCCTCCGTCGGAAGCGACCGGTCGATCGTCGACGTCGAGAATAGTTGGTTCTTCTGACATGAGTGATGGCAGTCAGAATATCCGACTTCTTCCTAAAGCAATCTACTTTTCTGTGGACTTAGGGTTTCAGCGCGACTGTCTTCAGGAAGTTGTAATTTCCGCTGGGTGAGAGTTCGGCATCCGCAAGCCGCTTGGAATGCACCAGAACGTTGTCGTAGTACCAAAGATTGATGTACGGCAGGTCCTCGGCGACGATCTTCTGCAGTTCCGCGTAGATATGCTTGCGCTTGGTCTGATCGGTTTCCGCAAGTCCTTTCGCGATCAACGCGTCCACCTGCGGGTTGCGATAAAAGCCGCGATTCGATCCTTTAGGCGGTGTTTTGGCGGAATTGAAGACAAAGTCGAAGATGTCCGGATCCTCATTACCGCCGATCCAGCGCAAGGAGAAGATCTGGAACTCTCCTTTGGCGATGTCGCTGAGAAACGTAGCGGCCTCGAAGCTGCGGAGATCGAGTGCGATGCCAACATCCCTTAACTGTTGCTGCAGCACAGCAGCGAACAATCGGGTGGATTCCTCGGTGGAAGTCTTCATCACCAGATGAAATCGGACCCCATTCTTCCCAGATGTAAAGCCGGCCTGGTCCAGGAGGTTGCGGGCTCTTGCGGGGTCGAGCGGATATTTCGCAACTGCTCCGGAGTAAGCCCAATGCTGCGGCGGCAGGATGCTGTCTGCCATTCGCGCTTCGTCGTGCCAAAGATATTTCACCAGCGATTCGCGATCGATTGCGTAGGCGAGCGCCTGGCGCACCCGGACATCTTGCAATATCGGGTCGCGCAAGTTCATGCCGATGTAGGCGTAGATGGTGCCTTGCGTCTGCTGCACCTTGAGCTCATCTTGGCTGCGGATGGTCTCGACCGCGTCGGCGGTGAAGGCGTTCAGCGCAACATCGGCGCTACCCTTGCGCAACTCCAGGATGCGGGTTGTCGCGTCTGGCACCACAGCGAATCGAACTCGCGCGATCTTCGGCTGGGCGCCGTGATAATCGGGGTTTCGCTCCAGCACCACATCCTTGTCCTGTTCCTGGCTTACGAATCGGAATGGACCGGTGCCGATCGGATGCCGGCTAGCTTCCGCTCCGCTTCCCGCTGGCACGATCCCGATCGCGCCCTCGGAGACGTTCCACGGAAACGAGACATAGGGCTCTTTAAGATGGAAGACCACGGTCCAGTCGTCAGGCGCATCGATGCTCGATACGTTCTTATAACTACTGGCCTTCGCACTGCGGATGGTCCCGTTGAGCAGGGAATCGAAGGTCCACTTGACGTCTTTCGAGGTCAGCGGCCGGCCATCGTGAAATCGCACGCCCCGCCGAAGATGAAAGACGTAGGTCAACGCATCAGGCATCTCCCATTTTTCCGCCAATCCCGGGACCACATTGAAATGATCGTCACGCCGCAGCAGCGCGTCGAAGATGAGTTCGTCGATCCTCTCCGACTGCGCGTCGGTGCCGACCCGCGGATCAAGATTCGCAGGGCTGCTCTCGATGACCATGGTGACGGTGTTGGGATCGGGAGCATGGGCGCAGCCCGCAAGCAACGTCAACGATAAGGACAACGCAAGAATTGTTTTCACGGCGTTAGCGTCAGCCTATGCACCGCCGCATGCTCAACTGCCTGTCTGCTGAAGGGCCACGGAAAGGTCGTTCCATTCAGCCAGGCGGGCCAGTGGTCGAGATAGTGGGTGCTGAGCGGCTGGCCAGATTGTCCGGTCACGATGTTCATCGTGGAACGATCAAGGTCAGCAAGGTCTACGGTGATCCGCTGCGACGGCCCGTAATAACGTCCATTGGCTTTAACAGTCCACTGATCGCCATCGAGTGAGAGGATTCCCGGCCCGGCAACACTCTGCGGCAAGATGGCGCGCAGCCACGGTATGCGGCCGAAAATCGGATGTTCGAAGTGAGAAGGAAACTCCTTCGCACGCGTCCACGAGCGGATTTTGAAAGAACCCGCGTCTCCAGTCACCGCTCGATCGAGGGAGGCGACGAGGAGCTCGTCGTAGTCCTTGTATTTCTTTGGAAGCCACTGCGCGGGCTGATCGCGCAAGACTTTCTCAAGGAACGTAGCCGTTGGCAGCCAGCGTTTCAGCAGCGGTACCGTTTCTACTGACTTCTCGCTTTCCGTAAGGCCCTGGACGCGAACGTCTCCCAGTCTTGGCTCCAGCATCTCTCGCACCGCCGCGCGGCGGGCGAAGACAATAATGTTGGCCGCCGGTGATTCTGCGGTCACCCGGCCATCCCACGCACGCAGGAGCTCGGCGGCTTCTTTCGCGCGCGAGGGCGCCGAACTCGCACGGTCGACTGCACTGACGAATCTCTCGGCCAGTGTCTTTTCGAAATCAGAGTAGACGTCCATCTGCAGCGACAACATGTCGCTCGCATCGAAGCGCCTTCCCGACTGCAAGACGGTGTAGATGCGTTGCGTGCGGAATGGGACGTCGAAATAAGTGCTGATCGGGTAGGGATAGCCGTTGGGGACCATGCGCGCGTTGGCCGTGGCGATGATCCCCTCACGGGGATCGAGTACGCTCGGCAACTTCTCGTAGGGGATGCTCGCGATCCATTCGTGCGCGTCATCGGCGCCACTCACCGGCATCGAGCCGTCCCCTGCGCGGCGGATAGGGAATCGTCCCGTAGCTTGGTAACCGATGTGGCCATCTACGTCCGCATACACCACGTTTTGCCCCGGACTCGATAGCTGCGAGAAGGCCTGGCGGAATTCTTTCCAGCTCTGCGCGGCATCGACCGCGGAAAACGTCGCGAAGGAGATGGGAACGTCATAGATGGTCCAATGCAACGCCAGCTTGCGCGCCTCACCCGGGAAAAGTTCAGTGACGATGGGCCCGTGGCGGGTGACGGTTACGTCGAGTGTCACATCAGGTCCGCCCTTCACATGGATCACTTCGTGACGACGCTCCGGTTGATTCCAACCTTGTGGCGTCTGGTATTCGCCCTTGTCATTGAATTGTTCGATATAAAGATCTTCCACGTCTGGTTCAACGTTGGTGAATCCCCAAGCGATCCGCTGGTTGTGCCCAACGATCACAAACGGCGCCCCCGGCAGACTGACACCAGCAACGTTGAAATTCTTCTCCGGCACTTCGAGCTGCACCTCATACCAGATTCCCGGAACACCGTAGTCGAGGTGCATGTCGTTTGAGAGCAGCGGCTTGCCGCTGACCGTGTGCGCCCCGGAGACTACCCAGTTGTTCGATCCGGGCACTGGCTCCTCGGAGACATGTTGCAAGTCAGATTGTCTGAACGATATCTGTGAGTCCGGTGCGAAGTCAGGATCGTCCTCGCTGGGATCCTCCTGTTTCGCTTTTCTGTGCGAAGTCTTTTCTGCGGCCGTAGGTGGATGATCACGTAACGAGGTCTGCGGATAAAGCTCGGCGGCCAATTCGGGACCAAGTTTCGCCGTTACGATCTCGCGGATACGTTCGGTCTCAACTGTCCCATGGTTCAGCGACTTCATCATGTTAGCGCCGAGCAGAAACGAATTCTCCACTCGCCACGGCCGGGGCTGGTATCGCAATACGCGGAACTCGATCGGAAGGCGGTTGCGATGTGATTCGATGAATGCGTTCACCCCGGCGGAGTAGGCTTCACTCATCCGCCGCTCCTCTGGCTGGAGCGCAGCGGCGGCGCGCTCGGCGACTGCCGGCAACATCAGGATGCGCTGCTCACGGTCATGGCGGATCAAGTCAGGGCCAAGGATCTCCGAGAGTTCGCCCGCGGCGAAGCGGCGGGTAATGTCCATCTGCCACAGCCGGTCCTGCGCAGTCACATAGCCTTGCGCGAACACTACGTCCTCAAGGCTGCTGGCGCGGATGTGCGGCATGCCTTGCGGGTCGCGAAGCACCGTCACCGGCGCTTTCAATCCCCCGACCTTCAGCGAGCCTTCCAGTTGTGGAAGAGAAGATTTGGCCGCCCACACAAACCATCCGACGATCACGATGACCGCAAGCAGCAGAATGAAGAGTGCCGCACCGATGATTCGAAGTGATTTAGAGTGGCGCGTGATGGGAGGCGATAGCGTTACCGTGGCCATGGAGTTTGTGAGTGCGATTGCAGAGTATCGCACTCGTTCGCAGAATAAAAATCGCTTGTCACATCAGTCCCAACCCTCTCGCTTGCGCAGTTCAGTGATGTGCGCCACGTGATGTGGTCCATGCCAGGCGTACAGGGCAAGCAGGGAATCGACCGTCATAGGCCCGCGCTCAGGATGGTTGAACTTGCGCGCGAAGTCCGCCGGCTTCAGCGAACGCAGCAAGACCGTCATGCGACCGTGCAGGCTCTCCAATAGCGTCAGGGAAGTCTCGATTGGCGTGCTCTTCGAATCCTCGAGCTTCGCCCATAGTTGCTCGTCATAGGCCTTGATGGTCGGAACATTTTCGGTGAGCGCCAGCTTAAAGCGGATATATGCGTTCAAGTGACTGTCGGGGACGTGATGCACCAGCTGCCGCACCGTCCAGCCGTCAGGACGATAGGGAGTGTCGAGCTGCTTGTCGGCCAGTCCCTTGACCGCGGCGCGCATCTTGGCCGGAGTGCGTTCGATGATGTCGATAGACCGGCGCCGGTCACTCTCAGTGACGTGGCCGGTGAAATGAAAATTCCCGATGGGGTAGCGCAGATCAGCCATGGTGCCTCCGGAACAGAGTATTGAAGCAGGTCAGACACAATCGAGATATAAAAAGTTAGCACGCGGCGAACCTTCCTGATTTTCAATTTCTTGACACTCCAGCAGAGCTGCTCGTAACATTCCTAATTGAAATTGAAATTCAATTTCATTTTCAAAATGGCGCGACATGGTTGGCGCGTCTTTGGAGCGTTTTCATGAGATTCGTCGCATTGATGGTTCTTGTCCTCAGCTCAGTAGCCTCCGCCACAGCGCAGCAAGGTTCCCAGCTATCGTCGCAGGTCGATAGGCTTACCGCACTGGTCGAGCAGCAGCAAAGGCAGATCGAGCAGTTGCAGAAATCGCAAGGCGACCTCTTGCAGGAGATCCGCGCACAGAGATTGCAGGGCGCGACTCCCGCAGCCGCGGGCGCCGCTTCCGTGGCATCAGAAGCTACACCTGTATCGCCAGATTCGCCTTCAACGCAAGCTTCCTCCTATGACGTTCTGAAAGAGCGCGGTATCGCTCTCGGCGATCGCGTCCGCATCGGCGGGTACGGCTCGGTGCGCTATGAGACCAACAACGTGAAGAGCGGCAACAACATTCCCGGAGGCTCCGCCAACGGGTTTACCTTCCGCCGTCTGGTACTGACCACCGACGCGCGTCCCACCTCGCGCCTGCGCATCTACAGCGAGCTCGAATTCGAGCGACTGCTGGAGATCGAGACTGAAAAATCTTCCTTCCGCGCACCTGGCGAACTAACCTTCAAGCAAACCATGGAGGGGAACTCGGGCGGCGCGATTGAGCTGGAACAAGCGTGGGGACAATACGATTTCGCTAAGAACCACGGGTTGCGTGGCGGCATCATGTTGGTGCCGGTAGGCCGCTTCAATCTTTTGCATGACGACGACTATTGGGACATTCCGCGTCGCACCCTTACCGATCGTGACGGTCCGGTGCTTCCGGTGAAGTCTGCGTGGCGCGACCTTGGCGCCGGATTCGTCGGAAGCTGGAACGTTGGCAAGACCGGAAAGCTCGACTACCAGATCATGGCTCTGAACGGCGCCTCGCTCGACTTCAACGTAGAGCACGAGCTGGTGACGAAGTCCGGTTCACCGGGTGAGAGCGAGCTGGTTCTGAACAGTGAGCTGAAGCTGGGCTCGGGATTCTTTGATGGCTCCAAATCCGCCAGCGCCTTCGCCTGGCGCGCCGCCTACAGCCCGAACCTTCATGGCGAGTTCGCATTCTCTGGATATCGCGGAACTTACAATCCAACATTCCTTGATTTCGGAGAGTCACTCACTTCATTCGCATACGACCACAAGTGGAAGTACAAGAATTTCGAGACCGAAGGAGAACTGGTTTACACCAGCTTGGGAAACCTCAATCGCGTGATCAACGCGTTTGGGGTGGCCGCATTCAACTCCGCCAACACAACCGTGCCAAGCTCGTCGAGTGGGGGATTGACCAGCGCCACGGTCGAGACCGAACTCGCGAACATGTCGCGCGACCGCGTCGGCTTCTGGAGCGATTTCAAGTACCACGCCCGGCCGAAGTGGCTTAAGCGATCGTTTTTGGGGCGCGACTTCGAGGATCCTCAGCTCATCCCTATCGTCCGTTATGAGCGCATTTGGCTGAACCGGCTGACCGATAATATAGAGGTAGCGAATGGCGTGGTGACCGGGCTGACCCAGGAGAATCTACAGCAAGACCGCTTCACCGCAGGCATCAGCTATCGCCCGGCGCTGCAGTTCGCCATCCAGGCAGCTTTTGAACACAATCGCAAGATCAACGGCTCGCGCCTGATCTTCCCGGCGGTGGACCAGGACTCGACCAATGGGTTGATCTTGGGAATGAGCTTCGCCTTCTAATGGAGCAAACATTGCGCCAAGTCGCTCTAACAATCGCCGTCGTAGGCTTGCTGCTTGCGACGGCGGCGGCAGAGACGCTGCTCACTCAGGAGCAGGCGCTGAAGATCGTCTTTCCGAAATCCGAATCGGTGACGGCGGAGACGAAGGTCCTGACTCCTGAGCAGCGCAAGACGCTGGAAGAAAACACCGGACTTCGCTTTCCTGAGCCCGACTACCCAACCTTTGTTGCCACGTCAAAAGGCCAGACAGATGGCTATGCCGTCATCCTGAATGAGATCGGCAAACACGAAAAGATCACTTTCATTGTTGGGGTCTCGCCAAAGGGAAAAGTGACCGAAGTCGCGGTGATGGAGTACCGCGAATCGCGCGGGGGCGAGGTGAAAGAGCAGCGCTTTCTGAGCCAGTTCCGCGGCAAGAAAGCGAGCGACCCCATTCGTGTGAACCAGGACATCGTCAACTACACCGGCGCAACGTTGTCCTCTTACGCCATATCCCGGGGGGTGCGCAGGGCGCTGGCGTTGGCACATCTTCTTTATGGAGCAGGGAAGTGAGGCTACTGTTCGCACTTACTTTGGCTTCGACCTGCTGCCTGGGGCAAGAAGCGGTCAAACCCTACCACCAGCAGCGTTACATCATGGGGACGCTGTGCGAGATTACCGCTCTCCCCGTCCCCGAATCGCCCGACGCCGACAAGAAACAGCAGAACAAGACTGACGCCGCCATTGCTGCAGCCTTCGATCAGCTTCACCAGGTGGATCGGATGCTCTCCAACTGGGACGAAGATTCCGAGCTGATGAAGATGAATCGCGCCGCGGCCATGCCAGGCAAGAAACGTCCCAAGGTTCACATCGGCGACGGTCTGTTCACACGCCTGCAATTCGCGCTCAAAATGTCGGAAGCTACTGACGGCTGGTTCGATCCGACGGTTGGCCCGCTGGTGAGAGCTTATGGATTTCTGCCTCGGGACAGAAAGCAGCCTTGGTCGCTCACTCAGATCCGCGAGCATGTCGGATGGCAGAGAGTGAAACTCGACCCCATGGCGAAGACGGTGCAATTTGCCACGCCTGGAATGGAGTTCGACATGGGCGGCATCGCCAAGGGCTACGCCGCAGCGCTGGCCGCGAAGGCCCTGCGTGAGCACGGAGTCACAGATGGCTTCGTCAACATCGGCGAAAGCTCGATGGTGGCCATCGGAAGCCCCGCGCCGGGCAAATCATGGATCGTCGAGATCTACGATCCACGCGACCGCAAACACACCGTGGCATGGACGCGTCTTGCCGACGGCGAAGCTCTCGCCACTTCCGGGACGTATGAGAAGGTCACGGGAAAGGGAGAAAAGCGAAAGTCGCATCTCATCAACCCGAAAACGGGGCAAGCTTTGGGTGGGCTGCACAGCGTGACCCTGGTCATGCGCGATGCTGAGGCCGCCGACGCTTTCACCAAGCCCTTCTTCTTTATTCCGCTCAAGTCAGAGGCTGCATCGAAAATGTTGCAGGGCTTTCCAGAGGCGAGTGTTATGCTGATTTCCGCTGAGGGTGACGCTCTCACCACGGAAGCCGCCGGCGCGACGCCCAAGCGCTTTCATCTAGTAAAGTAGGAGCTATGCTGCAGAAGCGAGTTGACGATCAATCCACCTCTCGCGAGTCGGTGCGCGAGGCGCAGGAGATCCTGCATCGTCATTTGAAACGGGTCGGTCTGAAGCATACCGAACAGCGCGATACCATCCTGCAGACGTTTCTCGAGACTCGCGACCACATGTCCACCGACGAACTTCATCGCCTGGTGAAGAAGAAAGACCCCAAGATCGGCTTCACCACCGTCTATCGCACCCTCAAGCTGCTGGCGGAGTGCGGACTTGCCAGCGAGGTCGCCTTCCACGACGGCATCACCCGCTACGAGCATCAGTACAACCGCCGCAGCCACCATCACATGGTGTGCACGGATTGCGGAAGTTCGGTTGAGTTTTTCTCCCCTGAGGTCGACAAGCTGGAACAGGAGATCGGCCGCAAGCACCACTACGAGACCCGCCGCCACACCTTCCAGATCTATGGCGTCTGTGAAGACTGTCGCAAGAAAGCGCCCCGCCGCGTCGTCTAAACCGCCCTCCCGGCTCTCTCCGAGGCCATTTCTGTATGGGTTACGAGCGTTTTTTCTTTGCTTTCGAGCAGGGAATTTGGTAACGTCCGCGCATTCAGTTTAGTGACTGGTGGGGACGTCTGTGCGCCGCTTCTGGCCGCGGGCGAACAAAATTTTTGCATGACAATTTAGGAGGAATCAGATGCCTCGATTCTGTGCAGCTTGTGGCGGACAGATGGCCGACAACGCAACCGCGTGTCCGGCGTGCGGGAAAGCGGCGGGACAATCCGCCGGCGGCGGAGCTGCGGCGGCTCCGGCGACATCAAGTGGCACGGGGGTGGCCGACAATGTTGCGGGCTTACTCTGCTATTCGCCGATAGGGTTATTTGCTGACATCTTCTTCCTCGTCGCGGATCCATACAAGACGAACAAGAAGATTCGTTTTCACGCCTTTCAATCCCTATTTCTCTGCGGAGCAATTGTCGCCATCGAGATTGGGTTAATGATCATCGGCGGAATTCTTAGTGCAGTAGCAGGACCATTAGTCCTGATCATGGTTCCGATCTACTTTGTTTTGATGTTCGGGATCATAGGGTTGATGATTTTCTTGATGTATAAGACTTATCAGAACCAAAAAGTAACTTTACCTGTGATCGGCGCGCTTGCTGAAAAGCAAGCAGGGTAGAGGGTCTGCAATAGATGGCTGGCGGGAGATCACCTCTCCCGCCATTTTATTTTGCGCTCAATTCACTTGACATAACATCGCCCAGATGAGATTCCTATCTGCTTTCGTCTTTTCAGCCGCAGGGAAGGAATTGCTTGAAGATCCGGGTATTTTTTCACGACAAATGTTTTGACGGCGCCTGCTCTGCGGCGCTCTTCTCCCGCTTTTATCGTGAACGCATCCGCGAAGATGTAGATTTTCAATTCAGCGGCCTGGTGCATCGGGCAGGCGCTCTCTTCGACGAATCCCAATTCAATGGCGATGAGAACGCCATTGTAGACTTCAAGTATTCGCGCTCCGACAAGATCACCTGGTGGTTCGACCATCACCAGAGCGCGTTCCTCACTCCCGAAGACGCAGCCCACTTCGAGCAGCAACAGAGCAATCGCAAGTTCTATGATCCCGACTTCAAGTCATGCACCAAGTTCATCGCCACCATCGCGCGTGACCAGTTTGGGTTCAAGGATGGCCCGGTAGCCGACCTGATCGAGTGGGCTGACATCATCGATGGCGCGCAGTTTCCCGACCCGCAGATGGCCGTCGAGATGCGCGAGCCGGCGCTGAAGCTGACGATGGTGATCGAATCCTCTCAGGATCCGGCGCTGATGGCTAAATTGATCCCGCTGCTCGCCGTCAAGCCGCTCGATAAGATCCTGGAGGAGCCGTTCATCCGCGACTTGGTTCCGCCATTGATCGAGCGCCACCAGAAATCCATCGGCACCCTGCGCGAGCGCACCGAATATAAGGACGGCACCATTTATTTCGACGTGACCGACCAGGCGCTCGAGGGTTACAACAAATTTATTCCTTATTATCTTCATCCCAAGTCTGTGTATAGTGTGGGCCTCAGCAAAAGCAGCTTCCGCACCAAGGTGAGCGTTGGATCCAATCCCTGGACTTCCATGAGGCCGGCGGAGATGGTGAACCTGGCTCAGGTGTGTGAACGTTATGGCGGCGGCGGCCACGCGCGCGTGGGCGCAATCTCATTCGAGCCCAATCAGGAAGAGCGGGCGCGCGAAGCTGCGCGCGAGATCGTAGCCGAATTGCGGCAGAGTTATCGCAAGCAACATCACTAGGCGGGAGGGAAGAATGTTCTGTCCACAATGCGGTGCGGCGAATCCCGACAGCGCGGCCCAGTGCTCACAATGCGGCACTGCCCTCCAGCCCTTGGCGCCACCTCCAGCCGCTTACGCCCAACCCCCCATCCAGGGACCGGTCGTTCAGAGCTATCTGGTGCCAGCCATTCTGGTGACGGTTCTGTGCTGCCTTCCCTTTGGCATTCCAGCCATCATCTACGCCGCCCAGGTGCAAGAGAAATTGCAGCGGGGAGACATCACTGGAGCGCAGCGATCATCCAAGAACGCCAAGACCTGGTGCATCGTCGCGGTGGCGGCGCCACTCGTTGGCGGCATCCTCTATGTCATCCTGATGGTTGTCCTCGGCGCCTTGGGGAGTCTTGGCTCGCACAGCTATTGAGCAGGTACTAAGGCCCGGCCGTAACCCCCTACTAATACTTCGGTTCGAAAATCGTTCGTCCATGGGCATTTTTGATTGAAGGTAAGTAGATGCCTCTTTAATCTCGACCAGTCCCACAAGAACTCAGCTTCAGACGCGCCCAAGCGCGAAGGGCGATTCATTTTCTTGATGAGACTATTTTCCCCCTGGAGATACAAAGAAAGATGCAGCAGCAAAATAAAATTCGTTTCGGAATCGGCCGGATAGTTCGGCTCGCTGCTGTCATCGCTACGTTCGCTCTGCTGAGTGGCGTGGCTTTGGCGCAAACCACATTCAGCAATCTCGATCAGAAGACCGGGTGGCAAAGCTGCACCGTCTGTGCAGGCGCCGGCGGGAATGGCGCCGTCGCGTCTTTGTCCTCGAGGCTTGGTGTCTCCTCGCCCGCCATGGATGGCGCGTCCCGTCAGTTCAACGTCGGGGGCAGCACCAAATACGCGAACGCTCTTTGGTGGAAACAGTTGGGCGCTAACTCGGGTGCCTCGCACTTTGTTTACGATCTCTACTACTACATCAAGACCCCCACCGCCCCTCAGGCCTTGGAATTCGACGTGAACCAATCCCGATCCGGTAAGAAGTTCATCTTCGGCACCGAGTGCGATTTCGGCGGTACCCACACCTGGCATGTTTACGATCCCTACAACCATCACTGGGTCTCTACCAGCATCGCCTGCACTCGGCCGAAGGCGTATACCTGGAACCACGTCGTCCTGGAGTTCAATCGCACCTCGACCGGCAGGACAGGTTTCGTCACCGTCTCGATCAACGGGAGCAAGCATTATTTCAATCGTTCCTATGCTCCACGTGCCTCAGGTGCCAGCGAAGTCAACGTTGCGTTTCAGATGGACATGAACGGCAGCGCCACCGACTATTCCACCTGGCTAGATAAGGTGAAGCTGACCTATTGGTAGATCCTCCCCCACAAAAGGCGGAGAGAGAGTGTGGAAAGGCGCTCTCTCCGCCACTTTTTATGCCTCACGATTGCATCAAACTCTAAGCAGATGAGACTAAAAATACTGATTCCGCTCGTGCTCTGCGCGTCCGCTCAGTGGTCGGCAGCGCAAACCACGACGCCCTCCTCCAAGGCGCGTGCCAGCAAGCCAGCGACGCCAGCCAGCAGCGCTGCGCAAAAGCGACAGGCGCGTAAGGTGTTCGTCTTGAACGTGGTGAAGACGGCAGTTGCATTGCCGCAGCCCGATCCGCAGGATCGGCTCCGTGTGTTGAATTCCGCGGCAAGCGTCGTAGCTCCGGTTCAGCCCGAGACGGCGAAATCGCTCGCCAAAGAGGGTGCTCGCCTGGAGTCCGACATCATCGCCGGAGGTAATCAGCCGGCGGTCTCCATCCTCTCTAGCGGTCAAGTGGATTGCGCCACCATGGCTGATTTCGTGGATCGCCTGGCGCCGGTCTCGCTCGCTATGGCTGAGGATTCGCTGGTGGCCGCGATCACTACCTGTCCCAAAGAGACAGCTGACGCCGCGCGCTTGAAGGTCGAGACCGCACTTGATTCGGGATCGATCGCCGCCCGTCCGCTCATGGCGCTGATGGAACGCTCAGGCGCAAAGTCGCGCTGGTCGCAGGAAGTCTTCGTGAAAATGTTCGGCGCGCTGCCCGACGCAACCACTCCGCTAGCGAAGAAAGAAGCGACGAACTACGCCGCCATGTATATCAATATGGCGACGCAGGTAGATCCCGACACAGCTAAGGAAGCCGGGCTCAAGTTTTTGGATTGGCTCGCCAAGATGCCTCCGCAGGGGGAACGAAATCTTGCCGTCAACATGACGACTGACGCGTTGAAGCAAGTACTCGGCGCAGGTTATGAGGAGGCTCTTGCTAAAGATGTGGTCGCGAAGGGAATCGCCTCGACCGCAGGCCAGCCTGGAGAAGTTGAGCATCCCGAGGAAGAGAGCGTCTCGGTCTTGCAGGCCATGGATAATAAAGGTAAGGACCGCACCGAGGAGATCAGCAAACTGCCGTCGTCATTGCGTGCTCGCGAAGCAGCTGCTCACGGCTTTGCCGCGGGAACTTCCGGCGACAAGAAGCTTGCTGATCGCTATTTCGATATCGCCTTCTCTGCCGTGGACAACGTATGGTCGAACCGGACACCGGAGAACAACAACGCGGCCGCCGTAGTAGAAGAGGTAAGTGAAGCCGCCGCCCACGTGAATCCGGTGGCGGCCTTGCAACGCTCGCAGAAGCTTCAGGACCCTTCAGCACAGGCCATCAGCATGCTCGCCGTGGCGCGCGTTGTCGTCGGCCAGCAGTAGTAGCCTCACGGAGGTTCATCCCGAGCGAGGTCGCCGCGGCGACCGAGTCGAGGAATCTGCATCTGCATCTCGCTAGCGGCTAGAAGCTTACCGCTAGTAGCTGCTATACTATTTCTTCGGACGAGTTCTGCACTTGCAGGCGTCGCGCTTCGATCTTCTCAGTAAAACGCGTAGGCGAAGGCCAGCGCGCGGCAGGCGGGCGGTTAGCTCAGTTGGTTAGAGCGTCTCGCTTACACCGAGAAGGTCGCAGGTTCGAGTCCTGCACTGCCCACCAATCCTCATCCGATTCCGCACCTGGAAGGCGAGACGCACTGACAAAGCGTCTTTGGCGCTTTTGCGCCGCGTCCGCCAGCGCGATGCGGGGACGTAGTTCAGTTGGTTAGAACGCTGCCCTGTCACGGCAGAGGTCGCGAGTTCGAGTCTCGTCGTCCCCGCCAACTTTTCTCAGCGAATCCTCATTTGGCAATCGGAAGGCCAAATGAAAAGACTGAACCATGCCCAAGCTGACTCGTAACTTCAATCCGGCCTCCGTGCGCTTCCACGATAGCCTTGACAATTGCTAGGCCCATTCCCGTGCCGTGTACGCGGTGACGCTGGCCTTGTCCGCGATAGAACTTGTCGAAGATCATCGAACGTTCGAGATCACTGATGCCGGCGCCGCGATCGGCGACGCTTGTGATCAGCCGGCCGTTCTTAACTTCGCTGCTGATAAAAATGGGGCTTGCCGCTGGCGAATACTTAGCAGCATTTTCGAGTAGGTGTTGCAGCACTTTCTTGACCCAGACCATGTCCATCCTCGCCTTGGGTAGCTGCTCCGAAAGGCGCACCTCCAAGGGATGTTCTCCAATGGCATGTTTGTTTTCTCGGATCACTTCATCAATCGCCTCGCGAATGTTGTGGGCTTCAAGGTCAAGTTTTACTTCCTTTGCATCGAGCTGAGCCATCTCCACGGCCTCGCCGACTAAACGATTGAGTCGGTCGCTTTCCTCTTCGATGACTGCCAGCAGATCCTGACGCCCAGGCTCATCCAAGCGATCTTCCGAGCGCAACGTCGTGACAGAGGCCTTGATCGAGGTAAGTGGTGTCCGAAATTCATGCGTCACCGAATCCAGCAACGCTGACCGAAGGCGTTCACTCTCTCGCGAGGCTTCCGTGCGCATCAGGTGTTCGGCAGCAGAGGCGCGTTCGATCGCGATCGCGACCAAGCCTCCAATAGCCTCGAGAGTCTCTCGGCTCAGGGTCCCCCCGATGATGCCGACAGCCCCGATCGGGCGGACGCCGATCCGAAGTGGCACAAGTGAAACCTCAGTTGAATCGTCTCTGCTGAATTCACCACGCGACGCCTCGCGGAGTTGTTCGATGGGCAATTCCTGCCGGTCAGGATTCGACCGATAGGTCTGATCCTTGTTGGCTAAGTAGATTGCAGCGTCACGTACACCGAAAGTTTCAGTCACGTAACGCGGCACCAGCTTCAGCAGTTCAATCACGTTGTCCGATATCAGTAGCTGTTGACTGAAAACATAAAGTGTCTCCACTTCGTGCCGCCTGCGGTGAGCCTCATCAGTCTGTCGACGCGCCTTTTCGGAAAGTTGACTGGCGAGTATCGACGTAAAAAAGAATGCGAACAGCGCAATCCAATTCTGTGTCTCCGCGATCCTGAAAGTCCCGATGGGTGGAAGAAAGTAGAAGTTGAATGCTAGTGCTGATACAAGAGACATCGGTATGGCGTAGCGCAGACCCCAACCGGCAGCAACACTCAGGATCGCGAGCAGCAGGGACAATGCGACCGTTGTTGGATTCACATGAACGAGTTTGTAATAGACGAATACAATCAGGAACACTAGGCCCACGCAGGTAAAGCCTCGCAGGAGTGGGCGGACGGCTGGCGTCATGGCCGCATTTTACTCTTGCAGGTAGACGGAGTTCACGTTGGCGAAGACCCCCGAACAATGGTTGGAACAGGCCGCCCTTGAAAAGAAGGCCGGCACTTTCAAACTCGTTCTCGGCTACGCTCCGGGCGTCGGCAAGACCTACAACATGCTCAGCGAAGCGATCCGCCGGCGAAAGCGCGGGGAAGATGTGGTCGTCGGAGTTGTGGAGACACACGGACGCAAAGGAGTCGCCGAACTCTTGAGCCAGATGGAGGTGGTTCCTCGGAAGAAGCTCGAATATAAGGGCACGATCTTCGAGGAGATGGACGTCGACGCCATCCTCGCCCGCAAACCACAGGTCGCCTTAGTGGATGAGTTGGCTCACACCAACATCGAAGGCAGCAAGAATCGCAAGCGCTACGAAGATGTGCTCGAACTGCTCGATGCTGGGATCGACGTGGTCTCCACGATGAACATTCAGCATCTGGAGAGCGTGACGCCTACCGTGCAGACCGTTACCGGAATTCAGGTGCGGGAAACTGTGCCGGACTGGGTACTGCAACGGGTCAACGAAG